>Ga0310344_10000275_pt1 | contig 41822 bp, 40 predicted proteins | sample HC15DNA20200_MG_FD_203801 | JGI IMG/M metagenome (GOLD analysis project Ga0310344, IMG submission 203801) | Marine microbial communities from station ALOHA, North Pacific Subtropical Gyre - HC15-DNA-20-200_MG | ecosystem: Environmental > Aquatic > Marine > Oceanic | place: Pacific Ocean: North...
GAACCATCCTCGCTGACGGTGCAGGTAGAAATTCGAGCAGCGCAAGCGCTTCTGTAACCGGCATACCCTCGATTTGATCAAGCACCAAACGCACCTTGCGCGGCGATACTGGTTGGTCTGTGGCGAGAGCCCTGACTTCCATATTTTCTTCCTGTTATAGCTATTCGCCGCCCTAGCGAGGACGCGAAATACTCTCCGAGCGACCGCGATGGCCCCGAAATGTTCGAGTGAACGAAAATTCTCCTAGCTTGTGACCAACCATATTCTCCGTGCAAAACACAGGAATATGCCGCCGACCGTCATGGACAGCAATCGTCAGCCCAACCATCTCGGGAAGGATCGTCGATGCTCTCGACCACGTACGAATCACTTCTTTGCTCCCATTTGCCTGTGCTTCCAGTACCTTCCGCATCAACTTCGGATGCACAAAAGGCCCCTTCTTTGTAGAACGTGACATCGTGAGGTCTCCTATCGCCGACCCAGGCCGCGCCTACGAACGATATATTTATCCGTGCTCTTATTACGGCGCGTGCGGAACCCTAGAGCAGGTTTACCCCACGGTGTCTTCGGCCCAGCCATACCAACCGGTGCCTTACCTTCACCACCACCGTGCGGGTGATCAACCGGGTTCATGACAGATCCACGTACCTTCGGACGACGTCCGCGGTGACGGTTACGGCCTGCCTTCCCAAGCTTGATCTGACTGTGCTCGGGGTTCCCAACACTACCGATAGTCGCGAGGCAGTTCTCTGGCACCTGACGCATCTCACCCGATGGCATACGTAACAAAGCATAGCCTTGATCGCGAGCCATCAGACGAATCATAGCCCCAGCTGAACGCCCAAGCTGCCCTCCGCGACCGGGCTGTAATTCAACATTGTGGATCGGTGTACCAGTGGGAATAATCGAAAGTGGAAGGGAATTTCCAGGTGCTACTGGTGCTTCAGGACCAGAAAGAATAGCAGCTTCAATCTCAAGCCCATCGGGGGCAAGGATATATCGCTTGTCACCATCGGCATAAACAATCAACGCGAGGCGGGCACTACGATTTGGATCGTATTCGATTGCAGCGACTCGACCAGGTACCCCCATCTTATCGCGCTTAAAATCCACAATCCGTATATGACGCTTATGACCACCACCACGACGTCGAACACTGATCTTCCCGCGGCTACGACCCGAACCACGCTTCTTCGAAAGAAGTAAGCGTTTCTCCGGTTTCTTCTTTGTAATCTCCTCAAAGGTAAATCCTGAGGAGTTACGCCGACCAGGCGAAGTAGGGCGGAAATTACGAATTGGCATACTACACGCCCTCGAAGAATTCTATTTCGTCACCTTCAGCAACAGTGACGATAGCTTTCTTGTAGGTCGAAGGGGTTCCTGAACGGCGACCTGTACGTAACCGCGGCCGACGACCGCGTTCATTCGAAGTGTTTACCGCAGTGACGGTGACCTCAAAGGCACGCTCGACCGCTTCCTTGATCTGATACTTATTAGAGTTTGGCGCGACTTCAAATACATACTTGCCTTGAGCTGCAAGCATAGTGCTTTTTTCTGTAACAACTGGCCGGCGCAGCACTTCATAGGAATGAAGAACTTTACCTCGCTGACGCTCTGAAGAACCTGGATTGTTCGACATCTAGGCTTCTACCATCGCTTTCTTACGGTGATCGCTTTGTCGAGCGCTTCCCCAAAGCGCTTCGATACGCCGTATAGCATCGACGGTAACCAGCAATGCTCCATGCGCCAGCATATCCGCAACATTTAGAGTATCCGCCGGTAACACGTCAATCCCCGGCAGGTTTCGTGCTGAGCGATAAACAACACGATCCGATTTCCCAACCACGATCAACACCGAACGACCAACTTCAGTCTTCTTGATCATCTCAGCAATAACACGTGTCGATGGGTTTTCTAGGGTTAAGTCATCCAAAACAGTAAGTCGCGCTTCGTTAACTCGGGAAGAAAGAACCGAACGGATCGCAAGACGTCGCATCCGCTTGGGTAAGCGCTGTTCATAGGAACGCTGCTTCGGACCAAAGGCGACGCCGCCACCTCGACGTGTCGGTGAATTAGCAGAACCAGCACGAGCCATGCCAAGGCCCTTCTGCCGATGCAATTTTCGTGTTGAACCTCGAATATCACCACGAGATTTAGTATTGGCAGAGCCACTCCGGCGTGCTGCCAACTGCGCTAGTAATGTCTGATGCACAACTGGTTCGTTCGGATCGATAGCGAAAACTGCATCGTCCACTTCGATCTCGTTCACAGTCTTCCCGGATGAATCAAGAACTTCTAATTTCATACATCCGCCTCATTCTTTATTTCAGATTCCGGCGGAGCATCCTCTGTCTCATCTGGAGTTTCGTCATCCATCACATCAACAGGTGCATCATCGTCTTTCTCTTGTGCGAGCGTGTCGCTCATTAACTCTTCAACATCGTTCTGAGGGATCTCTGATAAGCCGAGGTTAGGCGGTTCATAGTCTGCGAGAGGAGGCTTTTGTCCAGGTGTAACAGTCACAAACCCGTTCCGGGGACCTGCAACTGCACCCTCCACAAACAGGAGATCTCGTGCCGAATCCACATAAACTACCAGCTGATTCAGCCCTGTCCGTTGGCGAGCACCCATATGCCCACCCATTTTCTGTCCCTTCCAAACACGACCAGGGGTCGTTCCTGCCCCGATTGAACCAGGCGCACGATGACGATCGGACTGTCCGTGAGTCTTTGGACCTCCTCGGAAATTCCAACGACGTACAACACCAGCAAATCCTCGCCCTTTAGAAGTTCCCGTTACATTCACGTAGGTGCCGGGAGCAAATTGATCTGCCTTTATGACTTGGCCAAGTTCAAATTCGTTAGTGTCTGTAACCCGAAACTCTTGTAATTCCCCGAGGGCTTCACGCTCAAGATCAGCTGCTCGAAGGTGTCCACGCTCTGGTTTCGAAAGATTCTTCTTTCGACCAGGGGCACCAATCTGTACTGCTTCATAACCATCACGGTCCAAATCGCGAATTTGAGTTACACGATTCCCTGACAATTCAATTACTGTGACACCTCTGGCACGGCCAGACCCATCGTAAAGGGTCATCATTCCTGATTTCCGCCCAATCATGCCAGTGAAACTTGCGAGATTCGACATACCAACGCCCTACAGTTTTATTTCAATATCAACACCAGAGGGCAGTTGCAGCCGCATCAGAGTGTCGACAGTACGAGAGGTTGGTTCGAGGATGTCAATCAAGCGCTTGTGAGTGCGCGTCTCAAACTGATCGCGAGAGTCTTTATCGATAAACGGTGAACGAATCACTGTGTATTTCCGAACACGCGTCGGTAATGGAACAGGTCCCGCAACAACGGCTCCGGTGCGCTCCGCGGACTCAACAATCTGCCTCGCAGATGCGTCAAGAACCCTATGATCGAAGGCGCGAAGCTTAATTCGAATTCGCTGTTGTGACATCGCTTCTTTGTCTCCAGCCGGAACCCCGGCGTGCTACCTGCAGTCGCAGCGCCCGTCTAGGATGCGGCTCGTTTACTTGCACCCTTAGCGATCTCATCCGCCACGTTGGGTGGTACCTGTTCGTAGTGATCGAATTCCATCGAATATGTCGCTCGCCCTTGGCTTAGCGATCGTAGTTGAGTTGAATATCCAAACGTTTCACCAAGCGGGATAAAGGCACTTACAACTTGGGTGTTCGCCCTCGTCTCAGATCCTTGTACTAAACCACGCCTTGCATTGATATCGCCCAGTACATCACCGTAATACTCTTCAGGCGTCACGGTCTCCAACTTCATCACTGGCTCAAGGATGACAGCACTAGCCTGCTCAAGGGCAGTACGCATACCCATGGAGGCAGCAGTTTCGAAAGCAATCTCTGAAGAGTCTACGTCATGTGACGATCCGTCAACGACCGCAACCGCCACATCAACAACCGGGTAGCCTGCACGAACACCGCTAGTAAGAGCACCTTGTACACCACGTCTAACCGATGAAATGTATTCGCGAGGAATAGATCCTCCGACAGTCTTGTCCTCAAATTTGAAACCGGATCCCGGCTCTAGAGGTTCAACTTCGAGTACGCAGTGTCCATACTGCCCACGCCCACCACTCTGGCGGACAAATCGTCCTTCTGCTCGGGTGGGCTTACGAATGGTCTCACGGTACGAAACCTGCGGTCGCCCCGTATTTGCCTCGACGCTATATTCACGACGCATCCGGTCCACAATCACTTCTAAATGAAGTTCACCCATGCCTGAAATCACAGTCTGACCCGTTTCATCATCGAATCGAATCCGGAATGTCGGGTCTTCTTCGCCCAGCTTTTGGAGTGCACTACCCATCTTTGTTTGGTCTTCGCGCGTCTTCGGTTCAACAGCGACCGCAATCACTGGCTCGGGAAAGGTGATCGATTCGAGTATCACCTGATTGTCAGGATCGCATAGGGTGTCACCTGTAAAGGTGTCCTTTAAACCAATCGCTGCAGCAATATCACCGGCGTGAACCTCAGCAACTTCCTCACGCGAGTTCGCATGCATCTTCATAATACGACCCCAACGTTCACGCCGATGACGAGTCGTGTTCATCACTTGTGCGCCCGACTCAACAACTCCCGAATACACACGGAAGAACAGCAAGCGTCCTACAAACGGGTCGGATACAACTTTGAATGCAATCGCCGTAACAGGTTCCGCATCCGAAGCCAAGCGCTCCACCTGAAGCTCCTCGTCATTTACGTCATGGGCCACAATCGGCGGAACATCAAGTGGCGACGGTAGATAATCAATGACAGCGTCCAAAAGTGGCTGTACGCCCTTATCTTTCAGCGCCGATCCTGCAAGTACCGGAGTAACTGCATTTGCGATCGTCGCTCGACGGATACCCTTCTTCAGTTCGATTTCGTCTATTTCATGACCCTCGAGATATGACATCATTAATTGGTCGTCGTTCTCGGCCAAGCGCTCGAGCATAGTGGAGCGGGCTTCTTCCGCGGCCTCTTTCATCTCTGCTGGAATATCGCGGGAATCAATCTCTAATCCACGATCTCCCTCAAAGTAGTAGGCTTTCATCACTACCAAATCGATCACACCTTCGAACTCGTCCTCAGCGCCGATGGGAATCTGGAGTGGAACCGGAACCGCGGCGAGACGCTCACTAATCATCTCAACACAGCGACCGTAGTTTGCCCCTGTCCGATCCATCTTGTTAACCAAGCAAATGCGAGGAACACTGTACTTATCCGCCTGACGCCAAACCGTTTCAGATTGAGGTTCAACACCTGCTACGCCATCAAAAACAACGACACCACCATCTAGCACTCGTAATGAACGTTCGACTTCAACGGTAAAGTCCACGTGACCAGGCGTATCAATGATGTTGATCGTATGACCATCCCAATCACAGGTTGTCGCTGCTGAGGTGATCGTGATTCCCCGTTCACGCTCTTGCTCCATCCAATCCATTACAGCTGTGCCCTCGTGAGTTTCACCGATCTTGTGTGTCCGGCCCGTATAAAAAAGCACACGTTCAGTAACGGTCGTCTTACCCGCATCGATATGCGCAATGATGCCAATGTTCCGGACCTGCTCAAGCGGCTGGTTCGACATTGATTCCTCAGTCTGCACCGCCCTAAAGCGGACACAATGTTCAACTACCTCGTGGATTGACTGTCATGCTCACGCAATGACAGTGTTATCGGATTCTCCTACCAGCGATAATGCACAAATGCGCGGTTCGCTTCGGCCATGCGATGCACCTCTTCTTTGCGTCTCACAGCATTACCTGCATTGTTAGACGCGTCGATTATTTCCGATGCTAACTTTTCAGCCATCGATTGACCGCTTCGTGTACGCGCAGCCTGTAGTAACCAACGCAGTGCCAATGCCTGCCGACGTTCGCTCCGAATATCAATTGGGACCTGATAGGTCGCCCCGCCAACGCGACGTGGCTTAACCTCAATCACCGGAGTGACGTTACGAATCGCTTGCTCAAACACATCTATACCAAGCCTGCCGATACGCTCTTCCACTTGCTGGAATGAGGTGTAGACAATTCGCTCCGCAGTACCCTTCTTGCCATTCATCATCACGTTATTTATGAACTTCGATACCAACCGCGAGTTAAATTGCGGATCAGGGGACACCGTACGCACAGGAGCTTGATTACGTCTCATCGCTAGTTCTTCCGAGTACCGTATTTGCTGCGACTCTGCTTACGGCCATCTACTCCTGTTGCATCAAGCGCCCCACGTACAATGTGGTAACGCACACCCGGAAGATCCTTAACTCGCCCGCCACGAATCAGGACTACTGAATGCTCCTGCAATGTATGCCCTTCACCCGGGATATACGCAGTCACCTCGATGCCATTAGTGAGCCGGACTCGGGCGACCTTACGCAGTGCAGAATTTGGTTTCTTTGGAGTAACAGTCCGTACCTGCGTGCAAACACCACGCTTCTGTGGTGAACCTTTCGGTGAGCGGCGCATGTTGTTATTAAGCGTGTTGAAGCGGAAGCGCAAAGCTGGAGCTTTAGTCTTCTTACGAACCTGTTGACGGCCCTTACGGACGAGCTGACTAATCGTCGGCACGTGGACCCCACTTCTCGCTCACCAGAAACCCTATAGGAGTTTCCATCCAGATCGCCGTCCAAGTTGGGAGCGGTCGTACTGGGACAATCCTCAGACACAACGAACGGCCGAATGGCTAGCGGTGAGCCTAGAACACGACGTGCCGTTAAGCACATTTGCCGCCGGTTCTCACCACACGATGCCCAATCGACCGTGCTGGACTTTCGCAGCTATGAAGCGCGACCTATCAGTTTACCCACTGTTAAGAGAGTGTCAATTGAAGAACAGTGTCAATGGACACCTGCCATCACTCAGTCGAAGCGAATAAGTCGAAACGACTCCCTAAACACAAGAGCGTCTGTTTCACGTTCTGGATCGAATTCTCGATCATGCTTCCGAGCCTCTTCTATAGCCCTATTGCGATAACGTTGAAGTATCGCATGCTCATCCCTATCACCAATCTGTGAACTGTGTGCCATCACGGCACGAATCTTGGTCGCCATAACCTTACTTATATCAAGATGGCAATCTGGCTCATTACTGCCCGCTAGCATCAGAACACTTGGTCGACACGGCTCAAGACCCTCTTCCTTGTCCCTTGGGTAATAGAGATGATCATCAGCAGCAGGATAAATAGCATCATAGGTCGCACGCCCTGTCCGCCTATGATCTCGGTGATTGAATCCCGGTCGAAATCCGTCCCATGTGATCACCAAATCCGGTCTGTGGATCCGGATTTGGTGAACAATCAATCCTCGGAGTTCGTTCGAATTTTCGATGTAACCATCGGGAAACCCAAAAAACGTGGGCTCTTGAGCACCAAGAATCTGTGCCGCGTTTCGTTGCTCTTCTTCACGTATCGCAGCTAATCGTTGAGCAGTCATACCGATCTCTTTGGTGCCCTTGTTCCCACTCGTCGTCACGACGATATGGATGTCCCAATCAAGTTCGGCTAAAAGTGCAACCGTACCGCCACAAACAAACTCGTTATCATCCGGATGGGCCATAACAACCATCGCACGGGTTAACCCAGCTTCGGTGAACTTTTGGATTGGGTCGACTTCCTCTTCAGCTATAGATCTCAGTCCCGCCACCGACTAACCACCTACAACACTAGTCGTTTGAGCAACGGAGATGCCCAATATCTCGTCATACAGATCAGCAAGCTGTTCAGAAACAGAGTCCCAAGAATATGCGCGCATTCTTTCAACTCCTGCAGTGCCGAGAGCTTTGCGAAGCGAATCGTTCCGCAGTAAAAGATCGATTTTCTCGGCGAAAGGCTCCGGACAACGCCATGGGATCAGATAACCTGTACGACCATCGACCACTGTGGAAGCTAGACCTCCTACTCGTGACACCACAACCGGAACGCCTGATGCCATTGCCTCAACTGCAACTAGACCAAATGATTCCGAAAACGATGGCATTACGACAACATCTGCCGAGCGATAATAGTTAGGCATTTGATCATGAGGGACAGAGCCAGCGAAGGTAAGCAGATCGCGAACTCCAACTTCGTCTGCGATCGCTGTCAGTCGATCGAATTCGGGACCTGCTTCCTCATCGCCACCGACGATTAATAATCGCACCTTGCTCTTATCCGTGATCAACGCCATCCCTCGGATCAGAATATCGATCCCCTTCAAAGGTTCGATTCGACCCACTGCGAGCACAACCTGCTCGTCTAATGGAATCTTTAGTTGCGCACGCGCCAACTCGCGCGAATCAGGAAAAAATTTTTCTGATGCAACCCCTAGAGGAATCACAGCCACTCTTGTCTTCGGTACTCCATAAACTCGCTGCAGCAAACGCTGCTCATACCCAGTCGCTGCGACGATGCAGTCTAACGACTGAGCAAGTCGCCGCTCAGCATCAAGCCTGTCTGGTGATTCTTGCTCCGAAACACGTGCGCGAATCTTTACCTCTCCTAAAGTATGAAACATCCCTAGGTGTGGCACTTCCCAATTTAATGCTAGCTGCTCCCCGGCAACAGCTGAGATCCAGTAATGTGAATGAATGAGATCGTAGCGGTTCCTTTGACTCACCCGAAATGCTTCAACACGAGCAGCGAATTCGTCAGTCAGGGGGAACATCTCATCCTTCGACAATGGCGTCGCGGGACCGGCTTCGATCTGAATAAGCCGTGCTCCGGGTGCTAAATCAACGACTGTCGGAATATGTAAATCGCTGCGCCGTGTAAAAACATCGATCAATTTACCGCGTGCCGCAAGTCGCTCCGAGATTTCTCGTACATATACGTTCATACCACCGCTTGTCGCACCACCAAGAGGTGCCAGTGGCGAAGTATGCATTGATAAAACAGCCGTGCGCGTAGCCAAGCTCATAGCGAGAAACCCCACTTAATGAACACGCATAATTCCTACAACTAGGGATACGGAGACTTGATGAAACAAAGGATGCCGGCGCCCCAGAAAACTAGCGTATCACGACCTGAATGGCGTCTAAACTATTGAAATAATCAGCGGAATCGGAGTAATGCGCGCGCTGCATATTCGAAAGCGCACATTATTCCCAAAGTAAAACTTGTTCAACAGCCGACGTTTCCGCTGCGGCCTCTAATTTGTCCCCATCTAAGCTAAGTGCTATCTCAGGGTCTTTAAGACCAGCACCTGTAATGACCGAAACCACCGTGAGACCAGACAAATCTTCACCATCCGCACGTTTGCGAAATAATCCTGCTACAGATGCCGCCGACGCCGGCTCACAAAAGATGCCTTCGTCCCGTGCGAGGCGCCTATATGCGTTCAGGATCTCCTCATCTGTGACTGCTGATATCGAACCGCCTGACTCATCTCGTGCCTCCACTGCACTCGACCACGAAGCCGGTGAACCGATCCTAATTGCGGTTGCAATAGTCTCCGGATGTTCTATTGGTTTCCCGATAACAAGTGGTGCAGCGCCTGCTGCTTGAAAACCCCACATCTTTGGAACATTCTCGATCTTTTCCAGTTGGTAATATTCGGTGAAGCCGCGCCAGTAAGCTGTGATGTTCCCCGCGTTCCCAACGGGAATCGCCAAAACATCAGGGGAACACTTAAGTTCGTCGACAATCTCGAAAGCAGCTGTCTTTTGACCCGCTATCCGATGCGGATTTACAGAGTTAACGAGGGCTACCGGATGCCGATCAGTAAGTTCACGAACGATAGTTAAGGCATCATCAAAAGAACCATCGATCATGACTATCTTCGCACCGTGTGCCATAGCCTGCGCGAGCTTACCCATAGCGACATTACCAGCGGGAACAACCACTACTGCCGTAAGACCGTGACAGGCCGCATATGCAGCAGCCGAAGCAGAAGTATTTCCTGTAGATGCGCAAATCACGCCGAGAGCTCCTTCCTCGGCAGCTTTGGCAACAGCGACAACCATCCCACGATCCTTAAACGATCCAGTTGGGTTGGTGAACTCCGTCTTAAAATAAAGTGCTTCTAGTCCAAGCTCTTTCTCCAACACGCGTGAGCGGATAAGCGGAGTAGCGCCTTCCCCAAGAGTAATTAGTGGAGTGTCATCAGTAATCGGAAGCAGTTCCTGATATCGCTTCATTATGAAACGACCGTCTCCAGTAGCGGTATATCCGTCAGGTAAATTAGTCATAAGGGCTGTTCTTTAACAACATCCTCTGACTGCTCGGACATCTGCGTTAGCAATGTTCGAGCAGTCCTGAGTTCACGTTCGGTTTCTTCGACAAGCCGTCTACCTGACTGTTCGTCAGCGTGAACTTGTCGGCGGAGGTGTTCGATGATCGAAATACGGAGCGCCTCCAAACGTTCATCGATAGTACGCAGACGTTCTACACCTCCCATCTGATCGCGAATAATTCGCCCTCTCTCCTCAGTCGCTTCACTAAGCTCCTGCCGCACCACCATGACAAGTTCCTCGATCTCCGAAAGTCGAGTTTCGTGCCGAGTCCGCGTTGCTCGTTGTTGCTCTAGCAATTCAAGTAATTCAGCCTCGCGATCGCGAACCGCACGAATTGAAGCAATCTCTTCATCCATCCGTACCCTTGCTGTTCCTCCGGCCTCAACATCAAGCACAAGCGCGTCAATCTGGCGATCGCGATCGGTTAGTTTTGCTAGCAGGCCTCCAAGCGACTCTGCCTGATCGATTGCGGCCTCTCGCTGCGCGGCAACGCGACTTTCCAAACTCACGAGACGGCTCTCGTTAAGTTGCATCGCATCAGCATCTGCTGCTGCAGAGCTAACTAATGACCGTTGCCTCTCATCAATAGCCGTCTGATGCTCTTCATAATGATCGAGGCGCTGCATAATGACCTCGAGTGCACGCCGCAGTTCGGACTCAAACTCTAAATCACGAGACCCTGATCGTTCGACAATCCCTGTAAGATCACGGCGCAGCGTTACCTCTTCTTCTAAACGCGTTCCTAGCTGCGCGATTTCACTCTTGAGTTCACGAATCAAGTCCTGCCCTGCTTCGTGACGAATGGTCCGACCATCGAGAACTTGCAACTGTTCCTCAAGGCTCACAACAGTCGTATGAAGAGATTCAAGCGATGCTCGAGACTGAGCTAGTTCTCGCGCTATTTCATTAAGAGCTAACGTCGAAGGTAGCGGCACAGATTGATTAGATGTCATCGAGCGCCACCAAGCCCTGCAATAGGCATCAAGTTTCCGATTCGCTGAACGAATTGCGCTTCCTCAATCTGTTTCAATGCGTCGTTAACAGCTCCACGCTCCGCAAGATATGTCGTTAAGACCAATTCAGCAGCATCGTCAAGATCATCCGCTTCAAACTGAAGCACTGACGCAATGCTGACGCCACGCTCCCCAAGTGCTCCAGCTATCTGCGCCAATACACCAGCCTGATCTGGAACAGTTAATCGAATGTAGAATCGTGACTTGTGAGATGCTGATGGCAACACTTGCGCAGGAATCAGTGGCGTTACCGCCAATGGTCGACGATCTGCAACAATATCGCGGGCCAGTGCGAGAACATCAGCTAACACCGCGCTTGCCGTTGGCGTGGGTCCGGCACCAGGGCCTTCGAACAGAACATGCCCTACGAGATCGCCTTCGATCTCGACGGCATTTAGTACCCCATCAACCTTTGCAAGTGGTTCGTCGTGATAAATCAACGTTGGGCATACGCTCGCAATCAAATGCCCATCATCAAGTCGCGCTCTCGCTAACAGCTTGATTGTGTACCCAAGTTCAGCAGCATAGATAAAGTCTTGTGATGCTAATAATGAAATTCCCTGGCGTTCAATCTCCTCAGGAAAAAGTTCAAGCCCAAATGCTAGGCCACAGAGAATTGCAAGCTTATAACTAGCATCGAAGCCTTCGACGTCAGCGGTTGGATCAGGCTCTGCATACCCTAACCGTTGAGCTTCAGCGAGGACATCCTTGTAATCGACTCCGCCATCTGCCATCGCCGTGAGCATAAAATTCGTGGTCCCATTGATAATTGCGGTAAGAGCACTAACCTCATTAGCTAATAAATCACGTGATAACGGACTGATGATCGGAATGCCACCGCCAACTGACGCCTCATAAAGCAGACGCACCTCATGCTCTGCTGCAAGCGCTAATAGCTTAGCCCCGTGCTTCGCCATCACCTCCTTATTCGCGGTCACAACATCTCGTCCCGAGGCCAGAGCGCGAGCGATGTACTCGTATGCTGGCTCCTCCCCGCCCATCAGCTCGACTACTATCTGAGTACCTTCGTCAGAAATCAGGTCATCGAAGCTCGTTGTTAGCTGCGAGGCAGTTAAACCGTCTCTTTGACGCGCGAGGTCCCGAACCAATACTTGACGCAGTTGCAACGGACGCCCAACGGACCGCTCATAACGGTTGGATGCTGCATTCAAAGCTGCGACTACACCACCACCAACATTTCCTGAACCGAGCATTGAAATGCCAACCGGGCTGACCATGGGTCTAGCCTCCCAATCGAGCGGATATATCTTCTGCTACCTTTTCGTTAATCCACTTCTCCTCGTCCAGCGAAAGATCGCGGTCGATTACGAGCAAAGATGCCGCTTGCGCGATCCAAACCTCGACACGTTGATCAACCATCTCCTCCAACCCTACGTCGTCGTAGTCTCGATGGCCCCAGCTATCTACGAGAAGGTAAATTTCGAAGAAGCCTCCTGCACCCTCAATCGCTATCGACCACTCACCACGAACCATGCCATCAAGCGCTGTCAGCACATTCGATTCCAATAGCTGAGGAACTTGCCAGCCAACAAGTTTTCCACCTGCACCATCTTCAGTTGCGATCGACAGCTCGTCCGCCAGCTCACCAAAGTCAACACCAGCTTCAAGTTCCTTAAGTGCTGCATCCGCAGCTAGTCGATCGGTCACCCTAATTCGTTGTAGCTTAATATGCGGTCCACTCGTTCCAATCTCAGCCAAAAAAGAATCTTCTAAACGTTCCCGGTAAAGCTCTGCTTCGATCATCGCCTCGTACTGTTGACGATTCATACCTGTATTAAGAACTAAATCCTTAACCTGATCCGCGAACTCTTTTGGTTCGACTTGATGTTTTACTTTCAGCGCCTCAATGTCGACGACGTTGTTGCTATCAGGTCCCTGTGGATCCGAAGAAGGGATCAGTCCGAGGTTGAGAAGAAGTATTTCTTCTATATCATCTGCCGTTACAGTATCAACCCTATCGGAAGCAGAGCGACGAAGTACCTCTTCGTCAACAATTAACTCAACAGTGGGGCGCGCAATATCATCGGCATCCGCGCGGCCTCCAAACAGCGCCCAATATATAGCTCGTTTGGAAACATCTCGTGTGTTGTAACTGCTATCCGCGACCGTGACCACATGGGAACGCGGCGGCATATAACTAACTATATAGACGCCCACAACGATCACAATCGCCGCGAGTGCGAGCACCGTACCAACACCAATATAGACAAACCGAGCCTGACGCTCCGCTCGTTCCCGTTCTTCCATGCGGCCTTGACGCTCTCGACGATCACGCGCCATGCAGCAATGTTCCTCCCGTGTTGTGCCGCTAGATCGTGGAGAGCGCCAACTTCACCGCAAATAGCTTCGGCGAGTCGACCGTCCTATCGGCCTGACTGATTCAACGGCGAGTTGGGGCTGGACGACCTACCGCAACGCCGCTTACACGAACATGTTCCGAAGTGTACGGCAAGAGGGCCACCTGACGCGCACGCTTGACCGCTGTCGTGATCGCTCGCTGGCATTTAGCACTGCACCCGACTTTTCGACGCCCTTCGATTTGGCCATGCTCATTGAGAAATCGTCTGAGTGCGCTTATGTTCTTGTAGTCGACTACAAGAGGCTTCGCCAAACAGATGTCACAGCGACGTCGCCCTCGTCTAGGCCGATCGCCTCTATCGCCTCTATCGCCTGATTCGAATTGGTTGCTTCGGTCAAAAGCCACTCGTCACTCCTGCTCTACGATTACTTACTATACGCCTAGAAAGGCAGATCATCGGGGTCAAGATCTCCCTCAGCATCAGCTCCAACTGGCATGCCGGGCGTGAAACCTTCAGTTGGTCTATCGTTACGGTTACCCAGAAACTTTACCGTTTCCGCTATTAACTCTGTCTTATAACGTTTTTGACCATCCTGCCCATCCCAAGACCGAGTCTGCATTCGACCCTCGACATAGACCTGACGGCCCTTCTCAAGGTACTGAGCGCAGGTCTCTGCAAGACGATTCCAAGTCACAACGGAGAACCACTCTGTCTCCTCAACACGTTCACTCTGCGCATTGGTATAGCTACGTGAAGTCGCAACGTTGAAATTCGTAACTGCGCTGCCATTGGCTGTATAGCGCATCTCGGGGTCAGCACCGAGGTTTCCAATGATCGTGCACTTATTCAACATACTGACACTCCGAAGGGGAGGCTATTCGCGGTTCGTCTCAACGGACTCTTGCGCATCCGTTTCCGTAGGCTCCTGAGCTTCTTCAGTCACTGACTGTAATTCTTCCTCAGAAACAACTGACACTGGTACCTCGTCTGCTGTAGCTACAGCCTCAGAAAGATCCTCGTCAGGTGTTCCTTCATTGTCTGCTCCCAAACTGCTTGCGGAACCATCATCACCACTCGGTGGCCGATCTTCAGACCGACGACTCGACCGTTCGCGATCGCTCTGAACGCGTTCGTCACGTGGAGGTTCATCATAGGGGATAATGCCACGGATCAGCAGATGTCGAAGAACATCCTCAGAAAGATTTAGCTGTGTCTCTAAAGGTCCACAAACATCCGAAGCAGCTACAAATGTTGAGAGCACATAGAAGCCTTCTAAGTTTCGATCAATCGGATACGCAAGGCGCCTCCGACCCCATTGATCGACGCTCAATATCTCGCCCCCGCGATCGGTCACTAGGGCAGAGATTCGCTCTACCGAAGCTTCAATCTCCTCAGGAGTTAAGCGCGGATGCAACACATACATTAATTCGTATTCGTTCACAGGGCCTCCGCTGACCATGGACTATGGAAGCATCGCCTCGAGGTGCGGTCTGGCCACACAATCGATGCCTCGATCAGCGACGAGGTTTTTACCTTTGAGCTCGGTCGCCAGTTATTGCGCCAATACTCCCGGGATTAATTGTCACCTCGTCTTGGATCAGCGAGTGTAAAAGGGAGGACGGGCTCGATCAATCAACTCAGTACAACAAAAAGTCCCCGTGCGAAAAGCTGTGTTACTGAAATCGAACTCACTGTTGCAATAGCCCAGGCGCAGGAAATGCCTCACACAGTTCACGAACCTCACCACGAATACGAGTTAGTTCACCCTCATCTTCATGCGCTTGAAGAGCACGAACGATTAGATGGCCAATCGTTCGCATTTCCTGATCGCGCATACCACGTGTTGTAAGTGCAGGTGTCCCCATACGCACCCCTGAACCGATTGTGGGCGGCTGTACATCGAAGGGGATCGTATTGTAATTCGTAACAATGCCAGCTGACTCTAAAGTGGTCGCCGCAACCTTGCCAAGAACACCTAGAGGTGTCACATCGACCAGTACTAGATGAGTCTCCGTGCCACCAGATACGAGTCGTAGCCCTGACTCCTCAAGAGTCTCAGCAAGTACACCTGCATTCTTAACAGTCTGGCGCGCATATTGCTGAAATCTCGGCGATGCAGCCTCCTTAAGCATCACCGCTTTACCAGCAATCACATGCATCATCGGCCCACCTTGCGAACCAGGAAACACTCCTCGGTCAACACGGCGAGCATACTTGGAATCAGAAAGCACCATCCCACCGCGTGGCCCACGAAGAGTCTTGTGAGTCGAAGTAGTCACGACTTGAGCATGACCCGCGGGGCTTGGATGTGCACCCCCTGCAATCAAACCGGAGATGTGTGCCATATCAGCCATCAAGACTGCTTCGACTTCATCAGCAATCTCACGGGCTCGTTCAAAATTAATCTGCCGCGGGTACGCGGTAGCACCTACAACGATTAGCTTCGGGCGGTGCTCTTTCGCCAAAGCAAGCATGCCGTCGTAATCGATCATTTCAGTTTCGCGATCGACACCGTAGGAAACAAAATTGTATAACTTGCCACTCGCATTAACCTTGTGCCCATGTGTGAGATGCCCACCAGCATCGAGCTGCATCCCTAGCACCGTCTCGCCAGGCTGCAGCAGACTCAAATAGACGGCCATATTCGCCTGCGTACCGGAATGTGGCTGTACGTTGGCGTGATCAAAATGAAATAGCTCGACCGCACGGTCCCGAGCTAAGTTTTCCGCTTCATCGACAATCTCATTTCCTTGGTAATAGCGCGCACCGGGATAACCTTCGGCATATTTGTTCGTAAGCACGCTACCAACAGCCTGGATTACAGCTCGGCTAGCATAATTCTCGGAAGGAATCATCTCCAAGACGATGGCCTGCCGCTGCTCTTCCCGGCCAATGATGCCCTCAATCTGGGGGTCGGTCTCAGCTAGAGACGATTCCATCTCTATACTCATAGTCGTTCGTAGTACTCCCTACTGTTCGTCCACTCTAGAATTTCAAAACTATTCATAGCAGGTCATAGCTAGGTGATATTGCAACCTCATCGTAGCGGAACGGTCACCTAGATACTGACAGAAACATCAATCCACATCGTTGACTTTCTCTCATATTCATAAAAGCAGGTCTCGCTCCGTCCAAACCCAGTCGTTCAGTAACATCAGCACACCAGCCACCAACGAATGCCCTCCTATTACCACTGGTATAGGCGAAGCATTGACTGCATCGATGATCGCGCGCAATTCCGGATGCTCTATCGATTCCGATTGTCCAAGATCAGCGGCAAACCGATCAGGTCGCGAAGCCTGAACTCTCAGATGAGCAAGCGCAGGGCGTAAATCAATAAAAGCAGCGTCGCAGAGATCGGGAACGAGTTCTCCAAAACAACGTTCAGGCCCCACTGCCTCAATCAACTGCCCAAGTAGCGAACGAACTTGCCCGTCGGAATCTCGACCAGCCACAGTCATGCCGCGTTCTTCGGCGAGCACCCGTACCCGACAAGCTGTCTCCCGTTCGAGATATTGCCAGGCTCGTGAACTTACACGTCCGGCGACTAATACCTCCGCTTGATGGTCAGTGAACTTTTGAGCTGCTTCTAACATGCGGTTTGTGTCTGGTTTCCATATACGGAGGTACTCATTCAGTCTTGGGCCGCCGACTTCAGTGAGCGAGAGTGCGACGAGGTCGATCGGAGAATCGATATTAAGCTGTGTCGACGTAGTGCGAGGTAACTCCTTAATTTCAACGTCAAATTGCTCCTTGAGCATCCGCGGAACCCCGTTATCGGAAGCCGGCCAGTGCTCAACCTCGGACAACAAATTAGCGGGCCGAACCGCAAACAAATCTGCAGAGTAATAATTGTTTGTGACACAGACTCGGTCAGAAGTTTCAAGATTTTCCGCGAGATCGATAAGTTCTGAAATACCAAGCAAGGGACCTGCACCAGCGCCAACATAGACAAATCGATCTGTGTCGGAACCTTCAACAACAGTCGTGAGCTGACGTCCAAACTCGAATGGACGGGATGCGTCATCGAGAACAAGCGTTACATCCTTCGGCAACGATGCAGCTGGTATGCGGTCAGACATCAACGTACATCTCGCGTAATAAGTGGTTGAATCAGCCGTTGCGAGAAGATCAGATGCTGACGCCTCCAAGGCGCACCGCATCACACCTTCAATGCCATCCCCATCGATGCCGCCCAGCATCACAACAAATTGGGCCTGAGTCCTTGAATGCACGCGCTATATCTCCCAAACCTTGTGATGTAACACTCGCGATCCTACCTCCAGGGCGATTCCAGATAATGCAACCGGCTTGCCAAAAACCCCTGTCAGGCATCCATAAAAGCTAAAGCCAGTCCGCACTCTCCGTGAAATCCGATGCAACTACAGAGATGTGCACTGCCACAAAGCCTCGAGTTTTCCTGCACCAGTATCTATTGAGATAGGATTCTCCGATGGATTCTACCGAGTCGCCGATAGCTTCTGATCAAATACCTACCTCTGGCCCAATACCACAACGGCACTCGCGGCCTCTGGAATACCGTGATTTCCGACTCCTATTGCTAATGCAGCTCGCGTCAAGCATGCGTCAACCGACTCTTTTCATTACACAAGCATGGTACGTAAACACTGTTGCACCTGAATCCGAACGAATAATGCTCCTTGGATTACTCGCTGCGCTGCGTGGCCTTGCCTTCCTTGGGTTCGTGCTGTTCGGTGGAACATTCGCTGACCGTTTCCCGCGAGTCACTATGCTGGCCACAAGTCACCTGATCGGCCTAGCAAGTGTTCTTTTCATTGGAGGATTACTGCTAATACCAGAGGTTGCCAACGGTGACGGACCGTGGCTCGCAATTATGTTAATGCTGTTTGCTAGTTTTGGACTGATCAATGCTCAAGATCTGCCAACCCGGACGGCAATGGTCCGTGACGCTGTACCCTCTAACTTGTTATCCAAAGCAATCACGCAGCATCAAATGGTAATGGCTCTCGGTGTGCTCGCAGCCTTTGGTGCGGGCGCATCAATCGAATCACTCGGTTTTGGCACGACATATCTGTTAGCAGGTATTGGACACATTATCGTTCTAGCTACGTTGCGCGGAATTTCGACCCGGACCGCCTCAGATCCAGATGCCACACAGGTATCGATCATTTCAAACCTTCGTGAAGGCATCAAAGTCCTTAATGAAAACCGAATTGTGGCATGGACCATATTCAGCACTTGGACAATCACTGCACTTGGTTTAAGCGTCATGGGAATTTTGGTTGCCGCCTGGATCACCGACATCCTCCAGTTGGATGCCTTCGGGTGGGGGGCGATGGTCGTAACTTGGGGTGCAGGTGGCCTTTTAGCATCAGTCTGGATGAATTGGCGTAGCGATATTAACCACATAGGCGCCTGGTTTCTTGGTGCTGGACTACTGACCGGTCTGAGTATCATAGCTTTCGGATTCAGCCGAACAATAATCGCTGCATTCTTTTTCAACGGCATGGTGGGTATGGCATTCCAGCTGATCCAGACGTGGGGAATTACGATCGTGCAGCGTGAAGTCCCGAACCGACTACTGGGTAGAGTAACCAGCCTCTTATTGCTGGCCGGCGGGTTGATGCAGATCGCTGGTCTGGGCGCAGGTATTCTCGCACGAATCTGGGGCCTCGAAATTATCTATCCACTTTCAGGAGCAGCAATCGTCCTTTACATCCTGATAGTCACGTGGCTACAGAGACCGTTACGCCTTCTCAATTAGGAATAATTCGTGACTGCAAAATACTCGTTCAAGGAACATGACGACTGAGAACTTTATAATGGTTCTGAAACAGAGTTCGAAGGTGCCACTCTCAAGGTAGGTCAGTCGTGAAGGTAACCATTCAACTCTTCGCCGGTTTACGCGATATCGTCGGCGGGGACATTGTCGAGGAGTTCGACTCTGACTCAATATCTGTCTCAACACTCCGTGCGCGTTTAGAAAGTTCGCACGAGAAGTTGAGACCGTACCTGACCGGCGTAGCAATCGCAGTCAACGAGGACTACATCCTCAACGACGATGAACAACTCAAAGATGGAGATTCCGTGGCACTGATCCCTCCGATCTCAGGGGGAGAGATTCCACATTTCCTCGTTACCGATGCACCACTCGAGACTCAGATACTTCGTAAAATCGTTATGACGCCTGCTAGTGGCGCCCTAATCGTCTTTGAGGGTGTCGTTCGGGATCATCACGATGGACACTCAGTACTACGCCTAGAGTACGAAGCTTACGTACCAATGGCCGAGAAACAGCTCCGTGTTGTAGCCGAAGAAATCATGAGCGACTTCGCCGCACGTGAGGTCTACGGGATAGCAATCCATCATCGGACGGGAACCCTCGAAATCGGTGAGACTTCTCTGATCGTCGCCGTCTCAGCGGCACACAGAGGTGACGCATTTGCAGCCGCGCTACGAACTGTCGATCGTGTAAAGGAAACCGTACCGGTTTGGAAGAAAGAACACAGTCCAGACGGAAAGCAGTGGCAAGAAGGGGTCAAGCCTCGCCCTCAAAGTTCCTCGTAACTTCAAACTAGTACCGCAAACACTAAGGAATGATGAAGGTCTCGTGATCTTCCTTCCGATTTGCTCGGCTCGCTCTATGGCTTCATTAGCCTGCAGCTCCTGTCCGATAATCAGGCGCTGTGATCTGATAAACCGTCGATGTTTGAAGATCGGCTAAACGCGAGGCGATCCGCGGCTGCATCTCTTTCAATTCACAATTAGTCGTAACGATAGTAGCGAGCCTGCGCAGATGTCGATGGTTGAGCAATTGATACAATTTCTCTTCAGCCCAAGCGCTGTTCTGATGTGCTCCCAGATCATCGAGAACTAAAACTTCAACTTCCAATAACCGTCCGAAACGGTAATCAAACCGCTCATCCGCATTCGGCGAGAATGTCGCACGTAATTCGTCAAGCAAGTCGGGAACATTAGCGAACGCGACCGCATCACCTTCCTTCAAGCGCTCAGCAGCAATTCCTGCTGCAAGATGCGTCTTTCCACAACCATTCTTCCCAAGGTAGACAAGCCAACCATCAGGTGCACTCGACCACTGCTTCGCGAGGTGAAAGGCACTCTCGAGATTGCGTCGCGGATCGCCTCGCAAGCCGTGCCCTGCCGGATCGAAACGATCCAATGCAAAGCTAGTAAGTTGCTCGTGGCCCATTGCACCCACATTGAAAAATCGAGGCTTCGCCTCTGTACCGAGCTCGATCTGCTGTGTGACGCTTGGATCAGTCAAACGACTAGTCAGGCGTGCCTCCGTTTCCAACGACAAGCTTAGGTTAGTAAAAACAGTAGGCAGCAAGGCATCGAAGCGATAAGCGATGACTTGCAGAAATTTCTCACTCGCCCAGGCTGTTTTCGCGTAGGCATCGAGATCATCAAGGATCAGCAATGGAGCTCTGCGTAGCTGCTCCAAGATTCGATCGTACCCCTCTTCCGAACCTTCGGCGTAACCGGCACGGAGGGCATCAAGTAAATCAGCAACAGGAAAAAATAATGCAGGAGCGCCACGTTGGATCGCTCGATTCGCAATCGCAGCCGCAAGATGCGTTTTACCTCGACCATGAGGGCCTGTAAGCAAAAGCCAACCTTCGGGCTTCTCCGCATACTGTTCGGCGATTGCGACTGCTTCTGCGTAATGCTCACGTTCGTTTGATTCCTCGGCCCTGCCAGAACAATCGATAACTTCGAAGGTCATCCGCGACAAAGGACCTAAACGTGAGTAGCGTAACAACCTCTGTTCACGCTCTTCTGGCGCTTCTTCCAATGCGCATCGACATAGCACCGGCTTGCCGAAACTTGGTTCGCGCACGTCTGTTGTAGTTCGAACAAACCGCGCACCATCGCAGATTTCGCATACGTCATCTGCTACCGAACGCAAGGCTTCCGAACTCTCCTCGATGCTATTCGCGTCGATAGACATGGCTGTACGGATCGGTGGCTCGAGCATTTCCCCGAGTTGCTTCATTCTCACGTCCTTCGCTCTCCCAGCGTCGAAGTATCGCCTCGGCATAACGCCAAGAACGGGCATTATTAGTAGCAGCGAGTTGTAATGCTTCGATCACCCAATCGGTTGGGTAGTGAGCTTCAGCATCCGAAAGCTGTGAGGCAATTGCTGGAGTCAAGGTTCCAACTTCTTGCTCATACACCTTTGCCGGAGAAGTAGGCTCTATCGGCAAACGCTCATTGATCGCACGACGACCATCTGCCAACGATTGAGCACCGCTTCGGATACGCTCTCTTAGCCTTCGGCCACCCTCGTTGTTAACAAAATAAAGGACATCGTCGTCGTCAAGCAGACAATCGATTAATGTCCCTCGCGCCACTGTTAACTGAAGAGCATCTGAAAGCACCTGAACCCCGCCACAGTGTGCGAGGCCTCGATTCAATATCGAATCATTTACAAGTTCACTGCGTCTTACTGTGCGAAGTGCGCCACGCAAGCGTCCGATCGCGTAGAGCACATGTAGTGTGACCCGCAACTCCGCCTCATTTCCAATATCCGGAAGCACCTCAGCAAACAAATCCACGGGTAACGTAATCGGCCTTGTCCCAGTTCGAAATCCATTAAACGATGGCAGCCCCGGAATTATTGGGTGTGCATCACTGCGTTGATCGCCAGATGGTGCCGGAGGCGAATGGAATATGTCGGACATCAGTTCAATAGATCCCCGCTACTGTAATTACCGTGTCCATTTGATAATGGCTCGGGACGCAAAAGCAGGTCCTGAAAGCTCGCCAACTCAGGATTCCAACGTACTGAAACCACTCCCGTCGGACCATTACGGTGCTTAGCGAGGAGAATCTGCGCCAGACCCGTAGGATGCGAACCGCCTGGCTCACTCGGATTTTGCTCCTGCCAATCGTCTGCCTGTGTGTACATATCTTCTCGATAGATAAACATCACGATGTCTGCATCCTGCTCAATCGATCCGGATTCTCGGAGATCAGAAAGCATGGGAATATGTGGATTGCGTGACTCAACCGCACGCGACAGCTGTGCAGCAGCGATCACTGGCACATTTAGTTCGCGTGCCAGCTCCTTTAACGACCTCGTGATCTGACTAAGCTCATTTGCCCGGGTATCCGTCCGGCCAGCACCGTGAAGTAGCTGCAAGTAATCGACAACCACCAAATCGAGACCATGATCTGCCTGCAACCGTCTAGCTTTCGCTCGAATTTCCGGAACGGTTAACGCCGCTGTATCGTCTATATACACAAGCGCGCCACCTAGTTGGCCATGCGCATGCATTACGCGAGACTCTTCATCCTCTCCATGACGACCCAGCCTAAGCCGAGTCATCTTCACGCCAGCTTCTGAAGAAAGCATTCGCATTGCTAGCTGCTCACCACTCATCTCAAGACTAAAGATCGCGACAGTACCTTTCTGTCCAACAGCAGCATTCCGCGCAAAATTCAAAAGCATAGATGTTTTTCCAACTCCAGTACGCGCTGCCAGAATGATCAGGTCACCACGCTTGAAGCCGTCATTAAGTAATTGATCAAGATCCATAAAACCGGACCGGATACTCGAATCACCATCCTCTTCCTCAGATGGTGATTCGAGAAACGCATCCAAGAGTTCGCGCAGATGGGTGAAATCCCCAGTCGTTTCGACAGATTGGAGCCCTAGCAATAGAGATTCAGCCTCATTGACCACTCTCGTGGCATCGGGACCGCCAGCACTTGCAAGTTGAGCAATACTACCGGCAACCTGCATCAATCGCCGGTAGAGTGAGTCGCGAGCGATGATCCGAGCATGCGCTTCGACACCGATCGCTGTGAAATATTTGCCAGCAATCTCTTGCAAAAATGGCTCGCCACCAACTGTTTCAAGGCGGCCAGCTCGCTCGAGTTCGTGAGCCACTGTTGGAATAGTTACTGCCTCGCCTCGTTCCGCGAGACCCAAGCATGCTTCGAAAACCCATCCGTTTTGCTCACGAAAGAAGTCTTCCGAATGAACAATCGGTAGTACCCTTGCGTAGCTATCTTCATCGAGCAGTAACGCAGCAATAACTGCCTCTTCGGCAGCGATATCGTGCGGTGGCAAGCCAGTCTGCGGCGACTGTTGGTTGCGAATGATCTGTGCTGGGCGACTATCCGAGACCACGGGTACTCCGTCGTTTTGCGGAAGAACACCGATAGCAGCAGGCACACTGTGAAACCAGTCTAAGTCAACGATTAACGCCGCAATATAGTCTGGTTACCCACGATCGCCAGCTGAGACGACCTATTCAGCCAGAGTGTCTTCCTCTGTCGCAATTGCCTCTTCAGCAGCCGCGACCAGAGATGTATCGCCCGGTTCCGACTCAACATCAGTAGTCAGAACATCAGCGGATGCCTCCGCAATGGTTACATCAGCGCCTTCACCATCACCTGATAAAGCGGCCACAACCTCCTCCACCACCAGTGGTGGATTCAGAAGTAAATCGGCTGCTGCCTCTACGCCTTCCGGCGCCTCGGCATCAACGACTGCCACCCTAACCTCCGGCACCACATTACGTGAGAGCCGAATCGGCACGGTGTAAACCCCAACGCTCCTGATTACCTCAGGCAGCAGGATTCGACGTCTGTCCAACTCTTCGCCGAGAATCTCCCCAGCCTTCTCGGCGATGTCCGCACTGGTGACGGAGCCGTACAAACGTCCCTGCTCTCCGACACGGACTGCGATGATGAGCGCATTGCCTTCGAGCTTGCCGACAAGCTCTCCAGCGTGCTCATCCTGAACCCGCTGCCTTTCGTTCTCTATCTCACGCAGCCTCTCGGCACGTGCAAGAACGTCCGGTGTTGCCGGCGCAGCTAAACCGCGTGGCAACAAGTAGTTTCGGGCATAGCCTGGGCGGACGGTTCGCACCTCGCCCATGCTGCCCGATCCTTCAACGGTTTCCAAGAACACAACCTTCACGTCGAATGACCCTCTCGGCGTGTCGGAACCGGGACTGCGACCATTTTCGAGGAAGCAACCCAATTCCGAATGCGACTTATCCGACAAAGACTCCACAGATCACGAGATATATCCCACAATCGCGGACTTACTCTGGTACCAATCGTGGACAGGTGGTGTGTATCCATAATCTGGATTATCTCACCACTTGAGCCAAGATAGGCTATCGACCCCCATCGGGTTACGCAATCGATAACTGAATTGCATCATGAAAATGACCTTGAACCAAGAATAGAACTTGTGTTCTAATACTGTCAACCGTTCGCTCAGTGACTACCGGCTCCGTCTCGTAATTTTAAGCTAAACCAAATCTCTGGCTGAGTGCAGTCTCGTACCTCGACCTATTCTTCCTTGCCTTTTTCTAACATTTGTTCCGCGTATCCCCTAAGTTCCAACGGCATATGCTCCATACCAAGGCGAACAAGTGCTTCTCTCAGCTCAATCGCTGCTCGTGCTTCATCTCCTGAATCAACCTCGGTCACCAGCTCAACAAACATTCCAAGCCGATCGACTTGGTCAAGGTGAATTCGAGTTTCCCGCCATATAAATACTTTACGCGTCTTCTCAATCTCAACACTTACACCAAATCGACCGCGCAACATCGCACTTACTTCTCGGGCATCCTGCACCTCGGCAATTTCAACTTCGCTAATTCGAAAACTTTCGTGAACACCTCGTTGAAGGGTGATTAGCTCAGCCGGTTGATGATCGAATTTCCGAAGAAGTAGTAGGCCATCTGGGTATTTAAAATGTGTATCTTGCTCTCGACGTTCGTGGAGAAATTCCGCTTCAAATCCACGCGCTTTGGTTTCAATCGTTTTTAGATTGGGTACGATCGCTTTGAACTCTAACCAGCGCGACACAATCACTAACCTGCTAATGCCTTCTCAAGGCCACTGCTGTACGCCAACTCTGCTTCATCAAGATGGACATCAATATCTCCAAGGCGAATACGAGAACCTGTCATCGTGCCAACCAGCGTAATTGGGATGTCAACTGTGTCAGCTTGTGCCTCAAGCTGTAAGGCTTCTGATTCTGAATGAACGGCAAGAACAAACCGGGACTGGGATTCTCCGAACAGCGCTGCATCCATTCGAGTACCAAGATCTATATCACCTGCCTCGATCCCGATATGAGAAGCCAGACACATTTCACTAACAGCGATAGCAAGCCCTCCATCAGAGCAGTCGTGTGCAGCACTGAGTAAACCTCGTTTATGCATATCAAGTACGAACCGTTGAACGGCTACTTCATGCTCGAGATCGAGTACCGGCCGACCGGCGAGTCTTCCTAGCTTCGAGGTAAGATATTGAGACCCTGCCAGCGAACTCACATCCTGCTCTAGCGTAGCTCCAACAACGAACAACAGATCGCCTGCCTTAGGCTTTGCTCCGATCACCTGCTGGATATCATCTATCACACCAAGCATCCCTATCCCTGGAGTAGGTAGTATCTGACCATCTGGTGTTTCGTTGTAAAGCGAGGCATTTCCAGAAACAACTGGCGTTCCTAGTGCACGGCAAGCGTCCGCTATCCCTAGCACTGCTTGCTCAAGTTGGTAAGCAACACTGACTTTCTCCGGGTTACCAAAGTTTAAACAGTCTGTGACTGCTACGGGACGCGCACCGGTAGCAACAACATTGCGAGCTGCTTCAGCAACTGCAATCGCTGCCCCCACGCGTGGTTCGAGCCCGACGAAACGTGCGTTGCAATCAGTAGTTACTGCAACGCCCTTTCTAGAACCTTTCACACGAAGAACTGCAGCATCGCCCCCAGGTTTGATTACGGTATTGTTCAGCACTTGATGGTCATACTGACGATATATAAACCGCCGACTAGCGATATTCGTATCTGCAAGCAACCTGAGCAGTGCCGCTTCCGGATCTAACAAATCAGGCACGTCCTCAAGATTCTCCGCTTGCCAATGATCGATTTCAGTTGGGCGAATACCCTTCGGTGGATACATCGGTGGATCAGTCGGAACATCAACCGGAAGATGAGCAACAATTTCATCGCCATCGCGAACAGTGACCATTCCATCTCCGGTTACTGCACCTATGACATCAGCGCGAATCTCCCAACGCCGAAAAAGTTGAAGCACATCATCCAGATGCTCACGCTTTGGAATTACTAGCATCCTTTCCTGCGATTCCGAAAGCATCACTTCATAGGCCGTCATCTGGCGTTCACGACGAGGGACAAGGGCAACGTCGATCTCAACGCCGGTTCCCGCTCGAGCCGCTGCTTCTACCGTACTCGAGGTAAGCCCGGCCGCTCCGAGATCTTGAAGTCCAACAATCCAATCGCCATGCCCCTCTGCCAATTCCACACACGCTTCAAGCAAAAGTTTTTCAAGAAAAGGATTACCTACCTGGACTGCTGGGCGTCGTTCATCCGCACTCTCATCAAGCTCGACGGAGGCAAATGTGGCACCGTGGATACCGTCTCGACCTGTGTCCGCACCAACCAAAACTAATGGGTTTCCCGGCCCTCCTGCACTAGCGGAAAGTAAATGCTCAGTGCGCCCTACTCCAACACACATAGCGTTGACCAACGGGTTACCTGAATAAGATTCATCGAACTGCACCTCACCTCCAACCGTTGGAACGCCAATGCAATTTCCATAACCACCAATTCCTGCAACAACACCGTTAAATAAATAACGATTGGTGGCATCCGTTAACGGGCCAAAGCGAAGAGAATCAAGGAGTGCTATCGGCCGCATACCCATCGCAAAAATATCCCTCAGAATACCGCCAACACCTGTCGCAGCACCCTGATATGGCTCAATTGCAGAAGGGTGATTATGGGATTCCATCTTAAAAACGGCACACCAACCATCCCCGAGATCAACCGCCCCAGCGTTCTCCTCGCCCACTTTCGTCAGGACATCTACACCTTCGGTCGGAAAGTGGTGAAACAGAGAACGTGAATGTTTGTAGCCACAATGCTCAGACCAAAGCGCGCCTACGATCCCCAACTCAACCTCAGTTGGTACACGACCGATCATTTTGACCAACCGCTCATACTCTGCTCGGGTCATCGCAACCTGGTCGAGCTCACGATCTTCTACGGTCATCGGAACTCCCACCGATATTAAGAACGACTACCTGCCACCACACCCTTAGAAGTTAGTCCGACCCGATAGAGCTTAGTACCGACTGCCATATCGCGTTGCCATCCTCATTCCCAAGCAGTGCTTCACACGCTCGTTCAGGATGCGGCATCATTCCAAGAATATTGCCATTCTCATTAAGAATCCCCGCGATATTGTTTCGGGAACCATTGGGGTTTGCTTCAGAAGTGAGATTACCCTGAGCATCAACATAGCGAAAAGCTACACGATCTTCGGCCTCTAAATCGTGCAATGTAACGTCATCCACGTAATAGTTCCCCTCACCATGCGAAACAGGTATCCGAAGAAAAGATGATGGATCCAAGTGGTCGGTGAACGGCGAAATACGACTCTCCGGACGCAGCAAACTGTCCTGACATCGAAATTCAAGCGATGAGTTACGCATCAACACACCAGGAAGCAAACCTGCTTCACAGAGAATTTGAAATCCATTGCAAATCCCGATCACTAACCCGCCTGCTGTCGCGTGATCGCGAACAGCAGCCATCAGTGGTGAAAATCTCGCGATCGCCCCACACCGCAAATAGTCGCCATACGAGAAACCGCCTGGCAAAACAACGAGTTCATCGCGATCAAAACTAGGTAAATCCCGATGCCAAACCCTCCTAGAAACAATACCAACTTGCTGAAGCGCCCATTCGCAATCGCGGTCGCTCCAAGTGCCTGGGAAAACTGCCACGGCAGCACGCATCGCAGCTCCTCTTTAAAGAGTCACAACTACAGGTATGCAAACTCTAAGCTAAACCAACAGGGATCGCGCACCTCGAACCATTAATTCTCATTTTCATCCAACTCTCTAACTGAATCTCTAGTTTTATCTGAAACTGAGAAACGATTATCAGCAGACCCATCTGTAGGATCACTCAAGGGCCCCCTAGAATCACCGATCAATGCGCCTTCTCCTCGATTTAAGTTTCTGGCATCGGAATGTGAAGCTCGACCACGCACCGCAAGTTCTCGCTTCGTCGGTTCGGGATACTCGACACGTGGATGGAACACTGCGGTCAACGTAGCAATATAAGCTTCACGAGCGACAGCTAAGTCACGCAGTGAGATAGGAGCTTCATCGAACTCACCCTCGTCAATTCGCTCACGAAAAGTGTCGGTGACGATATCTCGAATCGTATCCGAACTGCGGTCGCTACTAGCTCGCGTCGCTGCCTCGCAGCTATCAGCTAGCATCACAAGAGCAACTTCAGGAGATTGCGGTCGGGGGCCTGGGTAACGAAATAGATCTGGATCGATATCTGGATCAGCCTCAAAAGCTCGTCGATAAAAGAAGCTGACCAGACGTTGTCCATGGTGCTGCTGAATAAATTCAATCAGCACATCCGGTAAACCTGAACGGCGACCAAGTTCGATGCCGCCAGTCACGTGCTGCAATATCACCCGTGTACTCTGCAATGGATCGAGCCCTTCATGTGGATTCTCCATGTTCCCTGTATTTTCTATAAAGAATCCTGGCGCCGAGAGCTTGCCAATATCGTGATAATAGGCGCCAACACGCGCGAGCAACGGATCGGCACCTATTCGATCAGCGGCGCGCTCCGCAAGATTGCCCACAAGAATCGAGTGCTGGAAAGTTCCTGGTGCTTCATCCTGAAGTCTTCGCAGAAGAGGTTGACTGAGCTGTGCGAGTTCCATCAGTTCAACACGGGTAATGATCCCGAATGGGCGACTGAGTAAAACGAAAACCCCTACACCAATGAGGGCTGAGAGAATACCACTCGCAGTGACTGCTCCGGTCAGCCAAACGATATCAACAAAGCTTGATGCTGGATCAATCAGCCAAATCGGCAGAACAACAATCCCGGCGGCAACGGCAACGGCTACTCCGGCTGCAAGAAACCGCTGAAGCCTATCTGCGTTCGCTGCAACAAACACTCCTGCCAATGCCCCGGCAAACGTCCCCATCGCAAGCCTAGCCGTCTCGAGTTGGGCACCCGTACCAGCCGTATCGAATCCAGGAAGATAAACACTCGAAAAGATCACTAGAACCGTCAAGATTGATGTAAGTAAAACTGCCACCGCAACATCCAGAAGTACAGCTGCCGCAATCGGCCCAGCAGCCAATGGAAGTGCGTGAACTAAGAAGTGTCGATCGAAGTCAGGTGCAACTAACGGAAGAGCAAATTTAGCTGCTGCTACCGGCATAATGAGTAACAACCCAAACAGTAACACCCGGCGAGTACCCTGAACTGATCGGGGCCGTACGACAGCTAGATAACCAGTAACTCCTAACGCTGACAATAGTGAAATTACCGCCGTTGCAGCGACAACTGTAAACTCGCGTCCGGACGAGCGAATTCCCATTTGATTAAGTGCCTCTACATCAGCCCCTGACAGAATCGCGCCTTCTTGAATAATAATCTCGGCTCGAGAAAACTCGACACGAACAGGTAGCGTATTAGCACGAGCCTCTCCACGAAGCAGGGTGGTACGCCCAACATCGACCGTCAGCGTAGGCACAACCAAAGGGTAAAGTAACTCACGTAATGGAATGACCTGATCGGCCTCAAGAGCGGGTGACAATAGGCTCGCGGCGCGGCTCCTTGCACTAGCAACATCTTCCGGACCAATAGCTGCACCTAACGTACTCGCAAGTGTGTTTCGAGCCTCATCAGTAAACGAACGCCACTGATCCGGCTCTAGGGAGACGATCGTCATCGCAGAGCGTGTCGATAATTCAGTATTCGAAATCGCGCGGATAAGTGTTTCACGAGCGGAGTCCGACAACTCAACATTATTTCGGATGTCATCTATTTCTCCAAAAATGACGTCAAGTCGCTGAAGCTGCTGATCACGTAGCGCCGTCTCAAAAACCAGTACGTCGACCACTTCGGCGGCACGCTCGTCACGAAGCTTCTGAGTGAGCACATCTGAGGTGTAACTCACGTCCCGCGGAGATATGATTTCGCGCTTCGCAATCATTCCCTCTTCGTATGATTGACCCCCTGGAAACCAGGGGAACATCACTGCGAAGAGTAGTACTGTGAGCGTTATTCCAAAAACGACAAGTACGGCTCGACTATTAGAGTGGGAAAATCGAGAAAACTGTGGACGAGTGATTTGGTGACTCATAATCGAGCGGCTACCACATGCTGATTCAAGACTAGTCGGATAATAACTCGCGAACGATCACGTTAGCTGCACGCCCGTCAGCGCGCCCATCAAGCTTCTGCATCAACGGCCGCATAACTCTACCAAGATCATCTATTCCTACTGCTGACACCTCGGCAATTGTCTCCTCAACAAGCTGTCGAACCGCCTCTGTGTCTAGCTGATCAGGAATGTACTCCTCGATAATCTGCAGTTCTTGCTGTTCTAACGCTACGAGATCAGGACGAGAACCCTTAAGGTATTCGTCCATCGATTCCCTACGCTGCTTTGCCTCCTTCTGCAGAACTCGAAGTGCTTCCTCTTCTGATAGTTCGTGCCCAACCTCTATCCGGCCATTTTCGAGAGCGGCAATCAGTAACCGCAGCGTATCACGACGACTCTGGTCACCCGATTTCGTCGCTATAAGCATTTGAGCGCGAATTGTGTCAGCAGTCGTACCCATAAAAAGCTCCGATCGCACCGCTGCCTACAAGCACTGATTATAACGGTGCATTAAGACATAGGGTGTGCACGCTAACAATCACCCAGCAATATGAAGACTAAAATGGGATATTCAGAAGTCGCCTAAAAATGATCTCGGCGCTTCTCAGCCTTAATCATGGTCTTGCGAAGCTTGCGGCGTCGTGCCGCATCTTTCTTCTTCCGCTTTTCCGAAGGCTTTTCGTAATACTCGTGCCGCCGGGCAGCGTTCAAGATACCTTCTGATTGCACACGCTTGTTAAAGCGGCGCAACGCAGCATCGAGTGATTCAGATTCACTAACAGTAACTTCCGCCACTTTCCGAAGCAGACCTTTCTCGCCGCCTACGCGACCTCAGACCATCGTTTCAGTACCAGACACTAATGATCAGCATCGGATATTAGACCTTGACTAGGATAGACTGACGACTAAATCCAGTAAACTCAGTTAGTCGTCGCGAATTCCTTCTCAATCCGCCGAAGGCAATACCTTCGGTTGCAGCTCTTCCATACCACGACCATCGACATTCAAGTCACAGTCACCTGGCTTTATACAGAGCACCTCGATACTGGTGCTCTCATCTTTGTACCGTTTCCCTAGTGCTACCGCCATAGAAATGCTCCCGATCTCACTATTCCGTGCCTACAGCTGTTCGAGTACCGTTTCACCGCACCGCAGTTCACCTTCATCCGAACCGCGGGTGACAATAAACTCCGCTTCGCAACTTGGGCATCGGTATCGTTTTCCCGTAATCGCCGCCATATTTCTCCCGTCAATTCAATTCTCACATCTCAGTCGAATGGCCAGCCTAGTGAGCGACCGGCTCACGATCCAGATCGGATCGATCGTAAAATATTAGGGGTCAGTGTTTTTCAGCCAAGTCACAATCGCCTGAACCTCTTCGTCAGTCAGTACTGCACCGCCACCATATGCTGCCATTAAGGTTCCTGAACGTCCGTCTTTAATGGTGTCTATATAGAAATTATCAGGCTCCGTCAGATATTCACGTGTCAGTGGCAAACCTAAACCACCCTCGCGGTTTGCTCCATGGCAAGCAGCGCAAAGCGATCCGTAATAGTCACTCACCGAAAGCCCCTGGATTAGCGCTTCCTGAGTATCTCCACCAGTTGCAGTTTCGACCGTCTTCTTCTCTCCTTCTGATTCATTCTTACTCGTATCAGCAGAAGCAGAGGCAGAGGCAAACGGATCCCTCTCTCTGAAAGGTTTCGCAGTTAAAGCGTTGTACTGACCACAGTTTTCGGTAGTCAAAGAAAGGCCTTGCCCATCTGACAAGATATCTTCACGAGTCGCTGGCGGATCTTGGTGAGAATCTATCTCGTGTCCAATCTCATCGACTAGATCCCATCGCCCTTCAGTAATCAGTGTCACTAGGTAATCAATCTGCTGTGCCGACAACGGACCACCGTATTGGTCAGACCAGACCGGCATCACGGAGTTCGATCGCCCACACGCGATCGTATTACCAAGAAAGTCACGTATGCCATTCGCAACACCAGCTGACGTTGGCTCCGCACCAGACACGTGATTCTCACCGAGAATCAGAAATGCCGGCGAGTTAAGCGCTGGTGCAATAGCACCTTCATCTGGACCAAAACCTTCTAGTCCGTGGCAGGATCGGCAATTCTGTACATAAATCTCCGCACCACGTTCAACAAAAATTTCAGTTTGAACGTCTGCCGCATCTTCCAGACGGTTTGGCTCATTAAGAACATTCAAAGCGAAAATCAAGGCGACCAGGAACATGACGCCGATCATCACGTTGACCTGTTTACTCGTATTCATTCGCTCACCATTCCGTGAACTAACTGCCTATGCAAGATGTTTAATTAAGTTGGGAGCAATGGATGCGACACTGCCCGATCTGGATTGTCTGGTCCCCCCGAGGTCACGTCGCCCGTCTGAACCGTAATGTTCCCGGCGTCATCAATCTCAATGGCCATTGTGTCCATCGAACGTGGCGCCGGGCCGAACACTCGAATTCCCGACTTCGTGTAAGTCGAACCATGGCAAGGGCACTGGTACCAACCGGTCTCTGGAGATACCTCAACGCCCGCATCTGATTTCCATGGAACAGTGCAGCCAAGATGCGGACACTTGCGCCAAAGCGCGAGTAGGCCATCGGCTCCACCTGAGCCATTACCTCCATCGTCCGCCGGGTCAAGATTAGCAATCCAAAACTGGCCAGTGCTATTTGCTACAGGCGGGGCCCCTCGCGGGTAGTCAGCCACGTTTCCTGCCGGAACTGGACCACCAAACCCCTTAACATTTCTCGGGTAAAAGAAGTCCAAGAAAAGTGCGACCCCACCACCAATGGTCACTCCGAGACCGGTCCAAAATGAGGCTCGTAGAAAGTTTCTCCGCGAAGCATCTACATCAATCGGAGCAGCTTGAGTTGTCGGAACTGTCTCAGGTTCCGCAAGTTCGGTTCGACGCGACGCAAGTGCCTCACGCCATGCATCAGCCGCCGGATTCTCGGCCTCTACGTCATTAGTTTGTATCTCGTTCGCCAACTCGATGCTCCCTCAAGCAATCGCACATTTGCGCGGCGGCGGTTTGCTCGCTCTATTAATGTTCCGCGAACAACGTGTAAGGGACGAGTTCAAGACCCTCACCGCGGAAAAATGTTCCGATAATTGTCAGGATCACATAGACAGCGATAAACCCACTGAATTGCATGATCATGTGATCTCGCTTGGTTTGCGCCAATTTTACCTTCCATGCTACGGCAGCAAGCAGTAGCGGAAGTCCAACCATCATGGTTACAGGAATAATCTGTTCCACAATCATCGCCGGAATGTTCACATCAAGGTCTATTACAGGCAGTCCAAGCAAGTCAGTTCGTAGAACTTTAGAACCGAGTGGAATCGCTTCTATCTCAGACGGCCAGTTCACTTCGGTTTGCAATGACCGTGCGCTCTTCAACCAATTAAGTGCTTCCGGCCAAGCATTAAAGGCTGGATTTTCTGTCGTTGTGCCAGCTAAGAAACGATCCTGGCCGAAATTGGCAACCCATTCATAAAGCCGCACATGGAACGATGCATCGTAGAAAATTAATAGGGCTGTTCCAACGGTCCCGACAATCGCACCAACAATTAGATTTGGCCACGCTCGCGGACTACTCAACCATTCACCTTGATAATCATTGCCGTTATCAAAGTAAGGAATCGCGCCGAGGGCGATCAACGCGATAGTCGGTACAATTACCCCAGCCAAGGCTGGATGCATATGGAGCAGCAGTTCCTGAAGGTTCAAAAAGTACCACGGGGCCTTAGATGGATTTGGTGTCACTGCCGGATTGGCTTGGTCAAGAAGAATCGCATCGACCATGACCGACAGCACGGCCAGTAGTCCAAGAAACACCATCGCAGAAATAAACTCGACGAAAACGAGGTCGGGCCAAACGAGAAGTTCTTCCTCGCGAACTCGCCGTTGGCGGCCACGGACAGCACTCGATGCCGGCTGAACTTGTTCAGCAACTGCCATAGAGATCTCCGTTTTGGTTACGCAAGTACTTCGCTGCCATTATTGACATCCCGCAAACGCCGATCATGATAACCACCAGCAGCTAAATACTGTCACAGGGGTCGCGCCAAACCACCGTCACGACGAATGCGCCAGAAGTGAACAGCTAAGAACACTGATGCAAGTAGCGGCAATCCGATCACATGGAGCGTGTAGAAGCGGATTAGTGCAGCTTGTCCAACTTGGTAGCCGCCAACAAGCACGAATCGATTCGGCTCGCCAAGAATCGGTGCCGAACCAACCATGTTTGTGCCAACCGTAATCGCCCACAAAGCAAGCTGGTCCCAAGGCAAAAGATAACCGGTGAATGAAAGCAGTAGCGTCAATACAAGTAACACAACTCCTACAACCCAGTTAAATTCCCGCGGGGGTTTGTACGCTCCCGTGTAGAAGACCCGCATCATATGCATAAGCACAGTTAGTACCATCCCGTGAGCCATCCAACGGTGAAGATTGCGCAGGAGCTTACCGAAACGTACATCGGTATCTAATGCAAGAATGTCGCCATAGGCTCGCTCCACGGACGGAACATAGTAGAACATCAGCAGAACGCCAGTAATCGTAAGTCCGAGGAACAGGAAGAATGACAGCCCGCCCAAACAGAAGGTGTGAGTGATCTTGACATGCGTTCGGTGGATACGGGTTGGATGCAAATGCAAAAAAACGTTTGTTGCAACAGCAAGCATCTGATTGCGTGGCGTGTTCGGATAGCCGGATCGAAAGATTGACTTCCAAAGCCGATTTTTGAAAGCGCCATCATAAAGTCGATCACCTAAAGATCGACCCTGTGGCTGCTCCGTCGTCGCCATCAACTACCCCAGTTCCGTGCCGATGGAATTGAGACATAGCATTCTTGCTACGCCTCCCACCACTTTCCGAGTAGGACCATTATTGCAAGGCCCAACATGAAGGTGACAAACACGGCGAGCAGCTCGAGCCCTTCGCCTTCACCTAGCACGATCGCCTCCAACCAGCGGACAGTCAATGCCCACATCTAAAAACTCGCATGGCATCCCTATACGAGGTATGGCGAAAGTAGCCAGCAGCCTAAATAAGGTCAAGGCAACGGACCAATCAATAATCCTCGACCCGCTTCAAAAACTACTCTCATCAGATAAAAACCTACCCAAAGTTACCACTAGAGCGGACAGCGCGAGGAACCCCTCCGCGCCGCACGCGCCAGAGTCCACGCAGGTCATTGAGGGCTGTCTGCCATATATTCACTCGGCTATCTGGATCATCTATCCACTTCACCGGCACCTCAAGTAATCGAAAGTTATTCTCTTGCGCCACAATCAGCAATTCCGAATCAAAGAAAAATCCCGTGTCCTCAACCACCGGCAACAATGATCTAGCCACCTCGGTACGGATAGCCTTGAAACCACACTGGGCATCAGTCACCCTTAAGCCACCAAACCGTCGCAAAATCCATACATAGCTCCTTGAAATGAATTCTCGACGAAAACTTCGTTCAGTCTGCGAATCATCATGAAGCCGGGTGCCAAAGCACAAATCTGCCTCCTGGCGCGCCAACGGATCAATTAATGATGGCAGGTGCTGCAAATCTGTCGAAAGATCAACGTCCATATAAGCGCAAATGTCGGCGCTGGAAGTCAACCAAGCGTTTCGCAAGGCTAACCCACGGCCTTTCACCGGAATGTGAAGCACCACCAACAATCTGGAATGAGCTTCTTCCAACTTCCGAGCAACTTGAAGAGTGCTGTCAGTGGAAGCGTTGTCAGCAACTATAATCCGCCAATCGTGTTCACTACGACCAGCGAGAAATGACAAGAGTCGATCGATGCTGCCTTCAAGCACATGAGCTTCGTTGTAACAGGGAATAACCAGATCAACTGAAGCCATAACTAGTGCCTGAAGTGACGTACACCGGTCACGACCAGTGAAATTTCCCGTTCATTTGCTGCCGCTATCGATTCATCATCACGAATCGAACCCCCTGTATGAACGACTGTCGAACAACCAGCATCAGCACAAACTTCGACCGTATCTGGGAATGGAATCAATGCATCGGTTGCCGCAACTGCACCTTTGGCACGCTTACCAGCTTGTTCTGCGCACAATTTCGCGCTACCCACACGATTCGGTTGCCCAGCACCCATCCCGATCAGTACACCATCCTTTACAAAGACAACCGCATTTGACTTCACGTGTTTCGAAATAACCCAACCAACATGAATATCGAAGTCCTCAGCCTCACTAGGCTTCCGCTTACTCACTATTTCAAAACGGGTCTCAACCGAAACGTCACTGTCCTGCAAAAGTAGACCGCCACGCACTGAACGAATCTCGGGGTGTGGATACCGAGGATCGCCTAAAGGTGCACTGAGAATCCGGAGGTCCTTGGACTTTTTCTTGAGGTGTTCGAGTGCGTCCTCGTCATAATCAGGGGCGATAACTATCTCGTAGAACATTCTCCCGCCACCATCTGGACTGCGTACATCTCGTAATGCTTCAGCAAACTCCAGATCGACAACCTTGTTAGTCGCCACGATTCCACCATAAGCAGATAGGTGATCACCTTCACGAAGCCCACGCTCGTAAAGCATTGACAAACTGACAGCATCACCTTCCGCAGTTGCAAAACATGCTGGATTTGTATGTTTGATGATGGCTACTGCAGCACCTTCAAAGTCTGCTACGACATTGAAAGCCGCATCAGCATCCAGAACATTGACATAGGACATCGCCTTACCGTGGTGTTGCTTAAATCCACCTATACCGGCTTCAGGATTCAGTACCGAATCTAGACGGTAAAACGCCCCCTGCTGATGCGGATTCTCTCCGTACCGCAAATGCTCGAGCCGAGTCGCAGCAATCGTGAATTGCTCTGAAAAAGGTTCGTCCCGCGCGCTTAGATATTCCGCAACAGCAGTATCGTAATGGGCAACGTGCCGAAATGCCTTCGCAGCAAGCCGGCGTCGCAAATTCTGAGAAACATCAACCTCGCTTAATGCCTTAAGCACCAACGGATAATCATCAGGGCTAACGACCGGAAGCACCCACGGATGGTTCTTAGCAGCCGCCCGAATCATGGTCGGACCACCAATGTCAATTTGCTCGAGTGCTTCAGCTAACTCTGCGTCAACTTTATTCACTGTTTCTATAAATGGATAAAGATTTGACGCCACAAGATCGATTGAAGGCACTTCATAGCGAACTACCTCAGCCTCGTCACTCTCATGTCCGCGTCGATAGAGAATACCCCCGTGCACCTTCGGATGAAGTGTCTTAACGCGACCACCAAGCATCTCTGCGCTACCGGTATATGAGGCGACTTCAACAATCGATAATCCTGCTTCCGCAATAGCACGTGCGGTACCACCGGTACCAACTAAATCCCAACCGAGATCAGATAGACCTTTAGCAAAGTCAACGATGCCGCGCTTGTCATAGACGGCGAGGATAGCTCTCACCGCTCGTCCCTTCGTCGTTCACATTCAACTACGAGGATCAGGTTGGTAAACCAAGAACCGGTTCAGTGTCACTAGATCTCTCAAAGATTTCGCCAATTTGCCAGGCTTGCGGTTGCTCCTCTAACAAGACCTGTGCCCTCTCCGCATCAAGTGCAACAATGATGCCAACACCCATATTAAATGCTCGAAACATCTCTGCTTCTTCTACGCTCCCGGTTCTCCGGATCAAATTAAATATCGCTGGTGTTTCCCAACTTTCGGGGTTGATTTTCGCTCCAAGATGTTCAGTCGGGCCAGTAAATAATCGCGACAGGTTGCCTGGAATCCCACCTCCTGTGATGTGGGCAATCCCGTTTATCTCACCAAGATATGGCTCAAGTGGCGAAAGGAAAGACTGATGTACTGCAAGCAACGCATCGCCAAGGGTGCCGTCGAGCTCTCCATAGGAAGTATCCAGAACCTCACGATCATGGCTGGCACCTCGACCCTTGCCAAGTGACCAAATCTCACGAACCAGTGAATAGCCATTTGTTTGCAATCCACCTGACGGAAAAGCTACCAATACATTACTAGCTGCTAATCGCGAACCATCGATCACGTTATGTCGATCGACGACGCCTATTATGAAACCTGCCAGATCAAAATCGCCTGACCGGTAGAGGTCTGGCATGTCCGCAGTCTCGCCGCCGAGCAATGCAACGTTCTGCTCAGCGCAAGCCTTACCAATCCCCGCAACAACATCCACCCTATGCTCTTGTGACAAATCTGCTGTTGCCAAATAGTCGAGAAAGAAAAGAGGGTGCGCACCAGTAGTCAAAATGTCATTTACACAATGATTCACCAAATCTGCACCAATCGTGTCATATCGATCAAGGGCTGTCGCAATGAGTAACTTAGTGCCAACTCCATCAGCGCTCGCAACCAGTACTGGGTCACCGTACCCTTCTGGAACATGGAATAGTCCAGCGAACGGCCCTACACCTGAAAGCACCTCGGGTCGCATAGTCCGCTTTGCGATCGCCGCGAATTGAAGAACTGTCGCGTCTGCCGCCTCTACATCCACACCCGCATCGATGTAGCGCAATGGAGTAACCGATGAACCTGTCATATGTCGTTCCTGAGAGAAAAGGGCGCTACCGAATAAGAAGAGTAAGTTCTGATTGCTAACCGAAATAGCCTTTTATTCACTGAACTTATCCTAAAGACATTCAAACCTTAATTCGTTCAAGTACAGGAAGCGCGTGTCGGTCGCGCGCTTCGTCAGAATCACTCACCTCTAGGGCTAGTTTGTCCAGTTGAAGTGGAACTTCACTTGGATAGTTACCTGTAAAACAAGCAACGCAATGCGAGCCTTGCATCATATTTGTAGCTTCGATCGTTGCCTCAATTGAGAGATAGTGCAATGAATCGGCTCCTACGAGCTCACCGATTTCCTCCTCACTATTATGAGCAGCGACCAACTCTGCGCGGGTCGCCATATCCACCCCATAGAAACAAGGATGCTCTATCGGTGGCGAAGTAATACGCAGATGAACTTCCTCCGCACCAGCATCTCGTAACATCTTCACTAGTCGAGGTGTAGTGGTCGCTCGAACAATCGAGTCATCGACAACTACTAAACGCTTCCCGGCAATCACCTCAGTTAACGGATTGAACTTGAGGTAAACGCCTTGCTCCCGTAATCGCTGATCAGGCTGGATGAAGGTACGTCCTACATAGCGATTCTTCATCAAGCCCTCGGCATATTGGATGTCAGACTCTTGTGCATAGCCAATGGCAGCAGCAGTGGCAGAATCCGGAACGCCAATCACTAAATCAGCGTCCACAGGATGTTCGCGGGCCGCCGCCGCTCCCATCCGCATACGCACCGGATGTAGTAACTGCCCACTCAGTCGAGAGTCTGGGCGGGCAAAGTAAATGAACTCGAACAGGCACATCTTCTGAACGTTACCACCGGAATCTTGCCGTCCAAGCGGAAAAAATGAACTCAATCCATCTTCATCAGCTAGCACCACTTCCCCTGGTTCAACTTCACGAAGAAAGCGAGCACCGAGATGATCAAGTGCACAAGTTTCAGAAGCAAACACATAACCATCATCTAATTCACCGATACAGAGTGGACGGACTCCCATCGGGTCTCTAACCGCAAACACACCTTCCGGAATAAGAATCGTAAGCGAGTAAGCGCCTGTCGCGCGCCGCATTAGATGTGCAAATCGGTGCTCCCAGGTCGCGCCTGTTGCATTACCTAGCAGCCTCGCGATTACCTCTGTATCACTTGAGGACTCGAAACTAACTCCGTCTTCCTCAAGTCCCTCACGAAGGAGCTCCGCGTTAACAATATTGCCGTTATGAGCGAGAGCGAGCGGACCGTTATTACCCTGAACTAAAAATGGTTGAGCATTGCCTATATGGCTCGAACCGGTAGTCGAGTAGCGAGTATGGCCAATCGCGTGTGTACCAGGTAATCCTGCCAATGCTCGTTCGTCAAAAATTTGAGTTACCAAACCCATTTCGGCAAACATCCGAATGCGCTTGCCATCACTCGTAGCTATACCAGCTGATTCTTGACCACGATGTTGCAAAGCGTGAAGTCCGAAGAAGGTAAGCCGAGCTACGTCTTCGCTAGGAGCGAAAACTCCGAACACTCCGCACTTCTCACGAAGGCTATGTGTCAAACGAGCGACTTTCGAAGAGCACCGTGTAGGCGAGCATCATAACATGAGCACCAGGCCAAGCGGGCACAGCAGTTAGTTTTCACCATTACAACTTCAGATGCTCGATCTTCGTACAACGATCAACTATCACATCGAGTCCGGCTTCACGAGCACAAGCCTCCGCTTCCTCGTTAGAGATATCCAGCTGCAACCAGATCGTCTTTGCGCCAGCCGCAATCGCATCATTCACTATCGGCGGAACATCCTCCGAACGCCGGAAGATATCGACAATGTCTACCTCCTCTGGCAAATCACTCACGCTCGCGTATGCAGGTTGACCCAACACCTCCGTCTCTCTGGGATTAACCATATACACCCTAAAACCTTGATTTTGAAGGTAGGTCGCAACTTCATTCGAGGGTCGCTTTGGATTCGATGAAACGCCCACCACAGCGACTGTCCTTGCGTCACGAATTAGTTCCATTGCCCTATCCATAAACCACCTCCCTCACGCAACATCTTCTTCTAAGTAGAAGCGCCCAGCTAAATTGGTAGCTTACTCGTCAAATTCTATTCAGTCCTTCTCTGGATCATGAATCCCCTCGAGCTCAGCAAGTTCCACGCTTCCGCCCGACATAGCGCCCAGAGCAACAGCCAACTCGTTTGCCCGTTTACCAGCCTCAAACGCTAGAAACCTAGCCGCTACGACACTTCCGACAGCGAGTTCACGGGCATTGGTCTTCACCAAAATAACCTCCCAATGAACAACATCCTGTTCAATCCCCGAGCCCAGCACATCATCGTAGTCCGTGATCACTTCAAAGTGGTCGATGTCCCAAAATGGAACGAGCTCATAGGTGCCGATACCCAAACCTAGAAGCCCTTGCTGCCAACGCGCGGATTGTTTTTCTCGCTCCATTATGAAACTAGTTCCGGA
>Ga0310344_10000276_pt1 | contig 41628 bp, 33 predicted proteins | sample HC15DNA20200_MG_FD_203801 | JGI IMG/M metagenome (GOLD analysis project Ga0310344, IMG submission 203801) | Marine microbial communities from station ALOHA, North Pacific Subtropical Gyre - HC15-DNA-20-200_MG | ecosystem: Environmental > Aquatic > Marine > Oceanic | place: Pacific Ocean: North...
GTTCCTTTTCTTTCTTTGATTGTTGATATCTGAATTTTCCATAATCAAGAACTCTGCAGACCGGTGGCTGAGAATTTGGCGCAACTTCGACCAAATCGAGTCCTCGTTCGTCGGCTAGATCGACAGCCTCGCGAACGGACATTACCCCAAGCTTTTCGCCCTCTTCGGTTACGACAAGAACTTCTCTTGCAATTATCCGATTGTTGACTCGATAATCTTTCGGTATCTTATTACCCCTATCATATTTTACTGGATGTACTTAGATTGAGAATATACACAGCTGTTTTGTGCTGCGTCAAGACTATGGCATAAGAACCACAGCATTTTTAATTGATATAACCGCTTTTTTCTCCTTGTTTGATTTCTTTTTTGCTTAGCCCGATGACTTTTTCTAATACGTAGTCGTTATCATCTCCAATCCAAGGGGCTTTTAATGCTGCCGAAGCTTTGGAAAGTGCTGGAATTCCAGGTAACCCCTGGTGTGATAATGGCCCCCATGGATTATGCTCAACCTCGACTATGTGGTTGCGTGACCTTAAGTGATGATCCTGATACAGAGTTTCTCCGTTCATGGCCACACCTGAAGGGACTCCAGCTTTTTGCAATATCATTAGGGCTTGATTTGGTGTGAACGATTTTGCCCATACTGCAATGATCGAATCTAAATCGTTTCTTTGATCTTGCCGTTTTGCATGTGTGTCGAATTTGGGATCTGTAAAAAGCTCTTCACCCCCGACCGTTCGAGCGAGGGCGGCCCATTGCTCCTCAGTTTCGCATGCTATAACTATCCAAGTATCCTCATATTTGCATTCGTAGGCACCAAAAGGTGATAAGTTATCCGATATAGCCTCGGAAAATCCAATGCTCCCCCATATCCTGTTGTTGATGGTGTAATCCAGAATTGCTGGTCCCATTAAAGATCCTTGCCCATCGATTTGGCATATTTCTATTGTCTGACCAGTTCCTGTAAGGTCTCTATATTCTAAGGCTGCAATCGCTGTTAAGGCGACAAGCCCAGCTCCAACATAATCTGGAAGTACTCCTTTTGCATGCGCTTGCATTGGGGAATCTTCGTGTCCCCAAAGCATTGATAAACCACTAAATGATTGTAGATTATTACCGTATGTTACCCATGTATTTAGCGGCCCAGTTTTACCCATACCCGGCATACCTATTTGAATAATATTGGGGACAATTTTCGCTAACTCTGAGTATCCTAACCCCAACCTTTCCATAACTGTCGCACTAAAATTATCAACGACAAGGTCGCTTTTCTCTACAAGTTTTTTAAAAAGCTCTTTACCTTCATCGGTTCTTAGGTCAACTGTACAGCTCAATTTGGCTCGATTCATATCTGGGAACAACGATCGATTTGGATCTCTATTTGCTTCTAAACTGTTGGATTCAACTTTTATAACTTCAGCACCATAAAATCCTAGAAACATTGTTCCTATTGGTCCTGCAAATGCCCTTGTCATATCGGCGACCCTAATGTCACTAAGGAGCGGTGTATCCGTATCTTCAGTGTCCTTGATATTGAAAGGTGCTTTTGCTTTTCCATCTGCAATTTCATCCAGTATTTCTTTTGTATGTTCCCCGAGTAGTGGTGCGCTTTTTGGTTCTACCCATGGCGTTTCCGATAAGATTGCTGGCGGGCCTGGTATTTCATACTCTCCGACAATAGGATGCGTCACTGATCTAAACCAGTTTCTTTCACGCATATGCGGGTTGGTGACAAAATCTTCGAAAGAATTTAGCGGGGAAACAGCTATCCCTCGCGTCTGTGCTTGTTGGACAAAATCATCTCTATCAAACTGTTTTATAAAATCTTGTATGAGAATTTGAGCGAGATCTTCATTGTCGGTTCTGTACTGAGAAGAATCCCATTCGTCCCCAGATAGAACTGCATCATCCATCCAATCTCTGGTTAGTTTTCGCCAATGGCCTGTCATGAAAATGGCTAACTGAACGTATCCCCCATCTTGCGTTTCATAAATGCTCGCATTCCCGCCTGAAAGACCTGGGCGTTCCACAATTTCGCCGCGGTCGCTGTACCTTGCTACTGCACTAACCCCGCAATAGGTTAAAGCTTCTTGTATCGATAAATCGATCCTTTGCCCGATTCCTATTGTTCTCCGTTTTCTGACTGCTGCGATACCTAGGTATGCTCCGTGTATCGCAGCTATTTGATAACTTAACTGGCATGGCAATACTACTGGAGGTCGAGTATTATCTCCTTGGCTCATCATTGCGCCCGACATTGCTGCAACTATCGCATCGTTTGCAGCAAACTGGCTATAAGGGCCTGATTGCCCAAAATGTGTCAAAGATACGGTAACCAAACCTGGATTTAAATCTGATATAACTTCTTGGCCAAGCCCTATTGATTCAAGATAGCCTGGCGGTGTAGATTCAACTAAAATATCGGCTGATTCTAATAGTGTCTTGAAGGTTTTTTGCTGATTTTGATTAGATATGTCCAATATTATGCTTCTTTTGTTGAGATTTGCATTGAGAAATGGGATACTTCGCTCGCTATCTTTTATATCTCCCGCAAAAGGAGGCAGTAAACGATTAGGGTCACCTTCAGGTGGCTCTACTTTTATGACATTAGCACCAAGACCCGAGAGAAATCCTGAAGAGTAAGCAGCAGCCATTCCTCCAATTTCGATCACCGTCAAATGAGAAAGAGCACTTTTCGTACTTTGTTCCAACTTAATACCCCCCTTTTATCCCATTGCCATCCATAGCGAATATTAAAAACGAATTGAACTTAGACAATAAGCTTAGATCATCGACTAGTCAATAAATTAACCGGAGGGGCTATCTCTTCTGCGCAGTAATTTAGGAATTCCTCTAACGATTGTTCCCCTAGATTTTCGTTGTTGCGTAACCTTGTAGATACTGAATTATTTTTTTGCTCATTATCTCCAACAATCAACATATAAGGGATTTTTTGTAACTGGCCTTCCCGAATTTTTGCATTCATTCTTTCACTTCTGTTATCGACTGTTACTCTTAACCCCTCTGCCTTTAATTTCTTTGCTAGATCATTGGCGTATTCATTATGTCTATCGGCTATAGGGATTATTGTTGCTTGTATAGGTGATAGCCATACTGGGAATGCGCCTGCATTATTTTCAATGAGAATCCCTAGAAAACGTTCTAGGGAACCTAATATCGCTCGGTGTATCATCACTGGCCTGTGAGCATTCCCATCCTCACCTATGTACTCTAGGCCAAACCGTTCTGGCATATTGAAGTCTAGCTGGAATGTACTTAGTTGCCAGTCTCGACCAAGGGCATCTCTGGTAAAAAGATCAATCTTTGGTCCGTAAAAGGCGCCTTCGTTTTCGATCTCTTCGAATTGCTCTCCTGATGAAACCAAAGCAGATCTTAAAGCGTTTTCTGCTTTATCCCATATTTCGTCTGAGCCGACTCGTTTTTCGGGCCTCAAAGATAGAGTGAACCTGGGCCTTGCTAAACCGAAAGCATCGTAGGTTGTCCCCATCATTTCTAACAATCCCATAATTTCCTGCTCTATTTGTTCCGGAGAACAATATATATGTGCGTCATCTTGGGAGAAACTGCGAACTCTGGTCAAGCCATGTGTAACCCCTGAACGCTCGTATCGGTGCAGACGGCCAAAGTCAGCGTATCTCAGAGGTAAATTCCTGTAAGAGTGTAGTTGTGCCTTGTATATAACGCAGTGTCCGGGGCAGTTCATTGGTTTTATACCGAATTCCCGTTCATCTACGTTAGTAAAATACATATTCGTGGCATAATTTTCATAATGCCCAGACTGTTTCCAAAGCTCAGTAGAGAAAATTTGGGGCGAGATCACCTCTTGATACTCATAATGTTTGTAAGATTCCCTAATAAAGTCAGTCATTAGATTGTATACAGTAGTCCCTTTTGGAAGGAAAAATGGGCTAGCTGGGGATATTGGATCAAAAAAGAATAAATCTAACTCTCTCCCTATTCTTCTGTGGTCAAATTTTTCGGCCTCTTCTAACCTCTTCAAATGTTCGTCTAAGTCAGCAGATGACGCGAATAATACCCCGTATATTCTTTGTAGTTGAGGGTTGTTCTCATCTGATTTCCAATAAGCTCCTGCGACTCTTGTTAATTTAAAATGCCCTATTTTTTCTGTTGAGTCTACATGTGGGCCTTGGCATAGATCCGTAAATCCGTGGTGGCTATAGGTCGAAAGTTTTTCATCCAATATACTTTCTATAATCTCAAGTTTATATGGTTGGTCTGAAAATTTTTCGAGTGCTTCTTTCCGTGTAATTTCTGCTCTTTCAAAAGGAGAATTTGATTCCATAATTTCCCGCATTTTTGCTTCAATAGAAATTAAGTCTTCCGGCGTTATGCCCTCTTGAATATCAAAATCGTAATAAAATCCGTTTTCTATGGGGGGGCCTATTCCCAATTTAGCTTCAGGGAATAAAGATAGTACAGATTCTGCCATAATATGTGCCGCCGAATGGCGCATTTTAATTAAATCTTGGTTTTCACCTTGGTACTCGTTTTCAATTAGACTTGTATGTGACAATTAATCTAGTTTGTCCTTTCTTCGATTAGCATCTAACGGTAATTAGTTGTAATCAGCTCTTACATCATTTTATCCATATAATCGCTCTAATGTTAATATCAATGGTAATTTAATGATAAGTATTATTATTCTAAAATATAAAAAAGGAATTTATTAGTCTTGCCAGAATTACCCACAGTAGACGCCTTTCGGCGCTACTTAATTAAAGAAAAACTTATAGGTAATCGAATTACTTCGGGGGATGTGACTTGGCACCGATCGATTATTTCGCCGAACTATGAACGTTTTTTAGATAACATCAGGGATGGGGCGATCACTAGTATTGATCGTAGGGGGAAATGGCTTTTTTTAGGGCTAGATAAAGGGATACTAGGGATTCACCTTCGGATGACGGGATCTTTATTCGTCGTTGGCGATAGTGATGATCACATTCCATATGTCAGGACTACCTTTAATTTAGAGGACGGCCGAAAATTATTATTGAGTGATCCTAGGAAATTTGGAAAACTTTGGTTTGGGGATAATAACAAGGAAATCTTGTCCAAATTAGGACCGGAACCCGTAAACGAATTACTCGAATCCCATGTAGATTTTCGGTTGGAAGAATTTTCCAAACACTTTGTGAAGAAAAATATTTTCCTCAAGACACTATTGCTTGATCAAGCAATAGTCGCAGGAATTGGGAACATTTACGCAGATGAAATACTTTTGCATTCCAATCTATCCCCGTTTGTTAGAACTTCAGAATTAAATGAAACGGATATAGAAATCTTGTTCGAAAGTATCGTCATTGTTCTTGGTGAAGCGATCAGAGAGTTGGATATCCTTTTGGAACAAGGGGTATTACCGGTCGGAAATGAAGAATCTAAGAAACATTTTAAGTTGCCTAGATTTATTGGGGGAGAATGTAAAATTTGTGGATCCAAGGTATCGTGGACCAAAGTCAATAGTAGAGGAACTTATTACTGCGAAAACTGCCAAGGTTAGTTTTCTTTTATGTGCTGTATATCCATTTCCCCATTCTAGGCTTGACAATACCGCCGATAGAATTGAAAATCGTTTTAGACTGAGTTTAAAAATATATCTCTAGAGTTAGGGGATTTTCGTTATGGTAGACAAAGAGATGACAAGCCCGTCAGATAAGGCGATGAGTGATCGTTTGTCGAAAAACTATGGACATGCTCGCATTGGAGTCGTAGGAGTCGGTGGCGGAGGGACTAATGCTATTGCGAGATTGATGTCTCAAGGCCCTCATGATTTAGAATTTATTTGCGTGAATACTGATACTCAATCTTTACAGTATGTGCAAGGAGCTAAGAGAATTCAAATTGGTTCAAATCTGACCGGTGGGTTTGGAGCTGGTGGTGATCCTGAAACAGGAGAATCGGCGGCAGAGGAATCAAAGGAAGAATTGGCTGAAGCGCTAAAAGGGATGGATTTAGTTTTTGTGACTGTAGGCATGGGCGGTGGTACAGGTACAGGGGCTGCCCCCGTGGTAGCACGCGTTGCTAAAGAACAAGGAGCTCTAGCAATTGGTTTAGTAACAACTCCATTTGCTTTCGAAGGTGAGCGGAGGATGGAAATTTCGCTCGCTGGTGCGGAAAGACTAAGGTCAGAGTGCGATAATTTGATAATTATTCATAACGATAGGCTTTTAAGGCTAGTAAAAAAAGAAATGCCAATCGATGAAGCTTTTGCAAGGGCTGATGAAGCTGTTACCCAGGGTATAGCTGCTGTTTCACAGCTAGTTAATGAGCCCGCAGCAATAAATGTAGATTTTGCCGATGTGCGTTCTGTTCTATCGATAAAAGGTCGATCTTTAATGGCTGTAGGAGTAGGAGAAGGAGCTGAAGGGCCAATGGAAGCGGCACAACAGGCTGTTGATAACCCATTGCTCGATATGTCAACTAATAAGGCTAAGGGTGTCTTGTTTCAAATAGTTGGTGGATCTGATATGACACTTGGGCAAGTGAATTCTGTGGGGAAACTAATAGCAAAAAATGTGGATCAAAGAGCGATTATATTTTTTGGTATGACAACGAAGCGATACATGGAAGGTAAATGCCAAGTTACTATTTTGGCCACTGGCATACCTGATGTAGATGAGGAAGACAACAACCAAGCTCCACACAGTGCTCAAATGAATAGACTTATGGCTATGCCTGCGGTATCTAGGGATTAAATTTGCGGGAATATTGTATATACAAAGTTTTCCAACAAAAAACCTCTTGGTGGATGCGTTAATTATGGATAATTCACTAGATTTGCTCCGTATATTCTCAGAAGTTGGAGGCCCCTCTGGGTACGAAAGCAGAGTCAGGGAAATCGTTGTAACTAAGTTTGAGTCAATTGCTGAAACCCTTGAAACTGACCAGATGGGATCTGTAATTGCTAATTTGGGAGGACCTGAAGGTTCTCCAAAGGTTATGATATCTGCTCATATGGATGAAGTTGGACTTATGGTGAAAAGTATCACGGAAGAGGGTTATATAAAATTTCAGCAGCTTGGTGGTTGGCTTGATCAAGCGATCGTCAATCAAAGATGGGTTATCTTAAACGATAAGAAAGATGTTTTGGGTGTCACGGGTATCAAAACAGTTCATGTTATGTCGCCAGAAGAGCGGAAGAAAATTTTTGACACAAAAGAGTTATTCATTGATGTCGGGGCTCCAAGCAAAGAATATGTAGAGAATAATCTTGGAATATCTCCAGGTGATCCTATAGTTCCTTTTAGCCCTTTCTCGGTTTTGAATGACGGGGAATTGCTTTTAGGAAAGGCTTGGGATGACAGAGCAGGTTTAGCTTTAATGATTAAGGTTATCCAGGAAATTGAATCCTCCAAATCAGATAAAGTGAATTTGCTATTTGGGGTGGCCACGGTTCAGGAAGAGGTTGGGCTAAGAGGGGCAACAACGAGCTCATATATGGTACATCCTGATATCGGAATAAATTTGGAGGCTGGCGTAGCAGGTGATTTCCCGGGTATAACTAAAGACGAATCTCAAGAACGCGTAGGTCTGGGGCCAACCATTTTTTTGCATGATAGTTCTATGATTCCCAATATAAAACTAAGAGATTTTGTGAAAGATGTTGCTCAAAAGAAAGGCATTCCTCTGCAATTTAATGTATTGACAGGGTATGGGCAAGACGGCTCTGCTTTACAGCGCTCCCGAGAAGGAACTCCAACAATTAACATAGCGATACCGACGAGATATCTGCACAGCCATAATTCAGTTATTAGCTATAAAGATTTTGAACAAGCGGTCTCATTAGTGCGTAGTCTGGTAGAAGGTCTTGACTCTAAAACGGTCGAGTATATTAAAAAATTCTGATTATTCCGTTAATGTAAATTTTGGTGGGCCGCCTGGGAATCGAACCCAGAACCTTGAGGTTAAAAGCCTCCTGCTCTGCCGATTGAGCTAACGGCCCTAGTTTTACTAATTAATAAGGGTAGCCTGTTTTCTAGTGTTTAACGAGACCCATATTAGAGATTGGCCAGTATCTAAACCAAGCTTTTCCTATAATTTGCTCTTTCGATACCATTCCCCAACTCCGAGAATCCTGACTAATTGGTCTATTATCACCTAGGACAAAAAAATACCCGTTTTGAACCATTGTTTCGTTTAAGTTGCTATCGTCATAAATAATACCGTAGTGTTCTTCTAATATTTTATTGTTAACATAAATCTTCCCATTTTTGATACTAACTGTATCTCCTGGCAGTCCAATGACTCTTTTGATCAAATGTTTACCGCTCATATTTTTTTGCTTGAAAACTACAATATCCGCTCGACTTGGATCTTGTGAACCAAAATCTAAACCATTTTCAGTCAATAGTTTGTTGAATTCCATGTAAGACAGTTTATTTACAAGCAGGTAATCGTTGTCACCGATGTTGGGCATCATACTGGTTCCTTCGACCATATAATTTTGCACACTAGTATTTATGATAATAAATGCAACGATGGCTATAGCTAATGTTTCTAGAATCTCTTTAATAAATAATCGCATTGCTGTGTGTGACCTTTGTTAGAATCCCGGATTAGTATGATTTTGTATTCGCCATTTATTCAAGTTGTGCTTGCTCTGTAGTGGTGCCTCGTACCATTATAGTTGTAATGGGTATGTTAGTGTAAATTATTAATAGAGGGGGGATGTACGCGTGAAAAATAGAATATTTCAATTGTTGCTTGTTGTTACAAGTATGGTTTTAATGTCAGCTTGTTCTCAAACAACTGATGTTGTGGACCAGGATACGGGAGCTAGTAACAGTGAGGCCCTTTCCGTAGATGGGGCAACCTCAAGAGTAGAGTATTCTGTTTCACCAAGCGCCCGTGGAATAAGCGTAGGTTCTTATTCTGAAAATGCTGCGAATGGTATATGGGTTTCTGGTTCAGGTGCGGTGACCGTTGAACCAGATATTGCTGTAATACGTCTTGGTGTAGAAGTTGTCGACGACACAGTGTCTGCAGCAAAGGATCAAGCAGCGAACTCGAGCAACAGAGTTCTCCGAGTAATAAAAAACAATGGTATACCCGACAAAGATATTCAAACTTCGCGTTTATCTATTCAGCCTAGATATGAATATAAACCTACTGGAAGAGAACTTATTGGTTATGCAGTAAGCTGGGATATTACAATAAATGTATTAGATTTAGAAAAAGTGGATTTTATAATTGATAATGCAATAACTGCTGGTGGCGAATTTATAACTATAAGTTCGATAAATTTCCAAGCTAAAGACGTAAAAAATGCTAAATCAGATGCTAGAGCCATAGCGGTGAAAGAGGCGATAGATCATGCCCAAGAGATAGCAGATGCTGCTGGAGTAAATCTTGGGAAGCCATTCTTCATTAGTGAATCTTCTAGTTCTCCTGTTTACTCGAATTACGATGGTATGGCGATGGCATCCATGGAAAGGTCGGTATCTATTCCAATTGAATCTGGTTCATTGGACATATTGGTGTCAGTACAAGCCCGGTTCTTAATTGATTGATTTACGTAGCCCATTGCTTCCTAAACGTTGGCACAAGATCTATCGATCATCACATTGTCGATGATATAGTTGGGGCTACAAACTTTTTGAGGGGGTTGTATGGTATTAAGTGATAGAGATATACGCATTGCCTTAGAACAGGAACGTATTACTATTGAGCCATTGCAAGATTCAGATATCCAGCCAGCGAGTGTTGATGTGCATCTAGATAGAAAAATACTAGTTTTTCGGAATTCTAGGAGACCTTTTATTGATATTCATGAAGATGTTAGTGATTTGACTGAGATGGTGGAAATAAAAGATGGTACACCTTTCATACTACACCCTGGAGAATTTGTTTTGGGAAGCACATTAGAGGCAATTGGCCTTCCTGATGATTTAGTTGCCCGTCTGGAAGGTAAAAGTTCTCTTGGACGGATAGGGCTTTTGATTCATTCAACTGCTGGCTATGTCGATCCCGGCTGGAATGGAAACCTGACTCTCGAACTTAGTAATGTAAATAACTTGCCGGTGACACTTTACTACGGGATGAAAATAGGCCAGATATCCTTTACTGAGCTATCTTCCCCTTCAGATAGGCCCTATGGTTCAGCTGATTTGGGGAGTAAATATCAAGGGCAGAAAGAGCCGACGGCGAGCAGAATTTATCGTGATTTTCAGGGATAGAATTGACAGAGCAAACAGAAATTCAAATTTATATGCAGAAAGCTTTGGCACTAGCCAAGCTTTCATTAGGCTTATCTAGCCCTAATCCTCCTGTGGGAGCAGTGATTGAAAAAGACGGAGAGATTGTTGGAGAAGGGTTTACTCAAGAGATAGGTGGCGACCACGCAGAAATTGTTGCTTTGGCCAAGGCTGGTGATCGTGCTGAGGGCGGCAATATGTATGTGACAATGGAACCGTGCTCGCATTATGGAAGAACCCCGCCTTGCTCGGATGCGCTGATAAAAGCTGGAATACGTAGAGTTTTTATGGCTGTTACTGACCCCAACCCCCAGGTTAATGGAAAAGGCAATAACATGCTTAAACAGGCTGGAGTTGAAACTAATATAGGTAATTTGTCAGAGGAAGCTCGTGACCATTACCAAGCGTATTTCAAATATATAAAGACGGGTAAACCACTACTTGTGGCAAAGTATGCTATGACATTGGACGGTAAAATAGCGACTAAATCCGGAGACTCTAAATGGGTTACTGGAGAGAGATCTCGGGCAATAGTGCACACGATTCGATCTCAGATGGATGCCATAATAACTGCTCCTGGAACAATTCGAGTTGATGATCCCCTGCTAACCGCTCGGGATGCTCAGGGAATTCCATTATCGCGTCAACCCTTGCGTATAGTTGTGGATAGCCAGGGGAGAACACCGAAAGACGCCAAGCTTTTTAGCCAACCAGGTGATATTTTAATTGCCACCGGAACCGAAGAGGCAGCGGCCCAATTTGTGGGTATGTCAGAAAATGTTTCGACCCTAGTGATAGGTAATGAATCAGGGAAAGTTGACTTAGATAAATTACTTATCGAATTAGGCAACCGGGGTGTTCTGCAGATTATGACAGAAGCAGGAGAGACATTCCTCGGGGCTTTATTTGATCATCAAATCCCTGATCAAGTTATGGCGTTCGTTGCCCCAACAATCGTAGGCGGCGCTGAATCACCTAGCCCTGTTGCAGGTATCGGTATTGAAAAAATCGGTGACGCTTTTTCCATTGATAATATTATTGTGGATGGTATTGAAAATGATGTACTCGTTAGGGGTCGATTGAAAACTTGGGATTGATCACCTATATAATGAATATAATTTACCTTAAATCGAATTAGATTTATGAAACAAAACAATAACTGACTTGTCATACGCCCTTGAGGGCGCCATAGTTATGTCCAGGGAGGCTCGGTATTATGTTTACGGGGATCGTCGAAGAGACAGGCGTAATCACTGAAATAAGCGAAGGTCAATTAGGGGTTAGGGCTAACGTTGTCCTTGATGGGACTAAGTTAGGCGATAGCATATGCGTTAGTGGGGCTTGCCTAACAGTAATAAGAATTGATCAAGATGGTTGTTTATTTGATGTTATGCCAGAAACTTTCGACAGAACTAATTTAAAGGGTGCTAAAGTAAAAGGTGTGGTTAATCTCGAACGTGCGATGTTGTTTAATGGTCGAGTAGGTGGTCACTTAGTTCAGGGCCATGTTGATGGTACAGGAACAGTAACTTCTATTCAAAAACAGGGTGATGCGCGAGTGGTTACTTTTCAGGCTCCTCAAAATATCATGAAATATATAGTTGAAAAAGGCTTTATCGCAGTCAATGGGGCTAGCCTGACCGTTACGAAAAATAAAGAAAACTTTTTTAGCGTATCGCTCGTGCGTTTTACATATGAGAATACAGATCTAGGATTATTGAAAATTGGAGAAGAAGTCAACTTAGAAGTTGATATATTAGCGAAATATACCGAGCGTTTGAATCAGAAAGAGACTGTCGAGGAGTTCGCGCTCAGTTAGGAGAGTCTAAATGTCTTTGTCTAGTATTGAACAAGCAATAAAAGCAGTTAAAAAGGGCGAGTACGTCATAATAGTTGATGATGCTGAACGTGAGAATGAAGGAGACCTTTTTATAGCTGCAGAAAAAATAACAGCCGAAAATATTAATTTTATGGCAACCCATGCTCGAGGCCTCATATGTGTTCCGATGCTTCCGGAGCGTTTAGAGGAGCTTCGCATACCCCTAATGGTTGGGGATAATACCACACCCTTAGAGACAGCTTTCACAGATTCTGTTGATGCTAAAGTTAATGTTTCAACGGGGATTTCCGCCGGAGATAGAGCGGTTACTGTTGAGGTATTAATTGATCCTTCTACTCGCCCCGATGATTTAGGTCGGCCAGGCCATGTTTTCCCACTCCGATATCGGGAGGGCGGTGTGCTGATGAGGGCCGGGCATACAGAGGCGGCAGTCGACTTAGCTAAAATGAGCGGTCTTTATCCAGCAGGAGTTATATGCGAAATCATGAATGATGATGGAACCATGGCACGCATGGATGACCTGGAAAAATATTCTGAAAAATGGGGTATCCAAATTGTTACTATTGCTCAACTTATAGAGTACAGACGAACTCACGAAACCTTAGTAGAAAGGGCGGGAGAATCGCTACTTCCCACAAAGCACGGTGATTTTCGAGCTTATGGTTTTAAAAGCTCAATTGATTCCGACGAGCATATTGCTCTTGTAATGGGGGAAATTAAAGAGGATGAACCAATTCTAGTTAGAGTGCACAGCGAGTGTGTAACCGGTGATGCATTTGGGTCTTTGAGATGTGACTGTGGTGAACAAGTTGATTTAGCGTTACAACAAATAGCTAAAGAGGGAACAGGTGTCTTCTTATACATGCGCCAAGAAGGGCGAGGTGTTGGCCTGCATAATAAACTTAGAGCCTATGCTTTACAGGATACTGGTATGGATACTGTTGAAGCTAACCAGAAGATAGGGTTTCCTCCAGATTTACGTGATTATGGAGTTGGTGCTCAGATTTTGGTCGATTTGGGCGTGAGAAAGGCAAAGCTTTTAACAAATAATCCTAGGAAAATTGTAGGAATCGATGCTTATGGACTTGAGATAGTTGAAAGGGTTCCGATAGTAGTACCACCAAATGATTTTAATAGAAGATATCTTGAAACAAAAAGAGATAAAATGGGTCATTTAATGGAGTAAGTACCTTAGGGTCGATCAATTTTAGACAGCTAAATTATTTGGAGAGTGTTCAGAGTGTCGTATAAAAAGGTTAATGTTGTTCCGAACGGAGATGGATTGCACGTTGGCGTGATTGTTGCTCGATTTAACCAAGTAATAACTGAACGACTTTTGGAAGGCGCCTTATTGGGTCTCAAGGAAAAAGGAGTATTGGAATCTGATATCACCGTTTATTGGGTTGCTGGTGCATTTGAGATCCCTACCATTGCTATGGAAGCTGCAAAGAAGGGGAATTTTGATTTATTGATTGCGCTTGGCGCCGTTGTAAGAGGCGAGACATCTCATTTTGATTATGTCTCACTTGGTGTTACCAATGGTGTAGCGAATATCCCTACGCAAACTGGGGTTCCAGTGGCTTTTGGAGTTCTTACTACTGACAATATGGAGCAAGCGATGGCAAGGTCCGGCCCTTCTGGTTCTAACAGAGGCTACGATGCTGCATTGAGTGGTATTGAAACAGCTAATGTATTATCTCATCTAAGAGATTGATCGCGTATTTGCTTATAGTAAATTAACCAATTTTCAATCTTTTTAGCATGTTCTTATAATCGGATGTTTGTCTGAGTTCATCAAAATCTTTTTCATTATCGATTTGACTTATTCCGTCCGTACTAATTTTAAGAAACTGCGTTAAGTCATTTAATGATTCGTTGGCTTCGCCCAGCTTAGCGTGCGTTTTTGCTTTAGCCAAAAGAGCATCAGGAAATTTCTCCCTTAATACTATAGCTCTTTCAAAAGCTGACAAAGCTTTTTCTAAGTCGCCTGTATTGGAATAAGCAACCCCTTTACCGTAGTGCGCTTCTGGTATATCAAGCCTAAGCCTTACACAACGATCAAAATCCTTTATAGCTTCTTCGAAGTGCCCCATTCTCGTTAAGGTTATTGCCCTGTTGTAATGGGCACGGGCATAATCTGGTCGCAGTTCTATAGCAACTGAATACTCGCTAAGAGCTTCTTCGGGGCTGCCAGTTATAGATAGCGCGTTGCCTAAATCATTGTGTACATCTGGATTCTTTGGAGACACAGCTATAGCTTTTTTGTAGTCGGAAATAGCCTCCCCCACTTGCCCTAGATCTGATTTTAAATTCGCAACATTATATAGCGCTTCAAAATGATTTTCACTTATGGATAAAGCTTTCCCATATGAATTTAAAGCTTCTTTGGTTCTTGATAGATCCGCGAGTATATTCCCTTTATTAGTATGGAAATCTGGTTCTGAAGGATACATCTTTATAAGAGTTTCATATGTATTGAGGGCAAGTTCAAGATTACCTGAGCGCGCTAAAGCAATTGCATACTTTGGTAACTTATATTTGTTATTGTCTTTGCCTCCAAGGCTTTTTTCATATGCTTCCAGAGCTAAACTTGGCTTTTCTAGAAGTAAGTAAGCATTGCCTCTGATGAACCAGTCATCCTTCGACATTTTCGATAAAATACTAGAGCTGTCAAGAAGGGCTCGTATTTTATTGGTTTCGTTTTGTTCTAATTTTATAGATGATGCATTAACTGAATTAATGAAAGTCTTTGCTCTTAGTGCGTATTGGGATTCCCACGCTTTTTCGTGATCCTCATATTCCTGTTTGAGTTTGTTGGCATTTTCGGTGTCTCCTTTTCGCTCTGCTGAGGAGATTTGTCTTTCATAACTTCGCTTTAATGATTCGGCGTCCCGATTATCATTGTTAAATTGTAGAAATAGAGGTATCAGTGAAAGTAATTTATTGAACGCTGAAGGGGATTTCCAATTTATTATTAAAGCGGCGCTCGATGCTACTATGGTGATTGAGATCATTATCAATAAAAGATCCATAATAGAGCAAGAGTATCGTGAGGTTGGCAGAACGGCAATAGCTTTCTGGGTTTTGGAATTGCTTTGATAATCATTGGGCGTTGAAATAGATATATTCCGCTTGACATACTATCTAATGACTTTCTATACTGAAATCGATGGCACAAAACTATATCCCGTATATGGGTGTGCGATTCCCCATTCAAGTCTTTTGATTTTATTCGTGATTTTATGGGAAATCTTAGTTTATATGGTGTCCAAACATTTTAAATTATTCCCTCAGCTGTTTTTTAGGAGTTTATGTCTAAGTATATTTTTGTAACCGGTGGAGTGGTTAGTTCTGTAGGTAAAGGTATAACAGCCGCCTCTATAGGGCGACTTTTGAGGAGTCGCGGCCTTTCCGTTTCTGTTCAGAAGCTAGACCCTTATTTAAACGTTGATCCTGGAACAATGTCCCCTTATCAGCACGGGGAAGTTTTTGTCACGATAGATGGTGCAGAGACCGACCTGGATTTAGGCCACTACGAGCGTTTTATTGATGTAGAGCTTTCTAAAGAATCGAGTGTAACTGCAGGAGATGTTTATCAATCCGTATTGGGCAACGAGCGTAGAGGCGATTATTTAGGCGGAACAATCCAGGTGGTTCCTCACGTGACTAATATGATAAAAGAACGCATTAAAGAGGTAGCGGTCGATTCAAATGCTGATGTTGTCGTCGTAGAGGTAGGTGGCACTGTAGGCGATATTGAGGGGTTACCTTTTCTTGAAGCGATAAGACAGATTAGAAATGAAGTCGATAGAAACGACGCATTATTTGTTCATGTGACTTTTCTACCGTATATTGAAGCGACGAACGAGCTTAAAACGAAACCAACCCAACATAGTGTTAGAGAATTAGGCCGTAGCTCTGGAATTCAACCCGATGTTATTGTTGCTCGAGCCGACCATGATATTTCGGAAGAGATATTGGCTAAACTATCCCTATTTTGTGATGTGGACTCCAGAGCGGTTATTCCGCTTACCACGGTTGATTCCATTTATAGGGTGCCTCTTGTTTTAGAGGACTCGGGGTTAGGGAATTATATTGTGGATCGCCTAGGGTATGGCGATAAAACTCCGCCAAACTTGGTAGATTGGCGAGAACTTGTAAGAAAAATAGAGGCACATAAACCAGTTTTATCAGTAGCACTAGTTGGCAAATATGTTGAATTACATGATGCGTATTTATCAGTAAAAGAAGCTTTACATCATGCGGGGCTTGATATTGGTGTGGATATTGATATTGATTGGGTCGCTGCAGAAGATCTTGAGGAGAATGATGCTAGCACGCTTTTAGGAGACGCCCACGGAATTATAGTTCCAGGTGGTTTTGGCCCAAGAGGCGTTGAGGGGATGATAAAAGCTGCGAATTATTCGCGAGAGAATGGAATACCGTACTTTGGATTATGTTTGGGAATGCAGACAATGGTTATCGAGTACGCGAGAAATGTTTTGGGACTCGAGGGTGCCAATTCAACAGAATTTGATAGTGAATCACCATTTCCTATTATCGATATTATGGAAGATCAGGAAAATGTCAGTACTAAAGGGGGCACTATGCGACTCGGTAATTATCCCTGTGAATTAGTGCCTGGTACTTCAGCTCACAAATACTATGAATCTAGTGTAGTGAACGAACGTCATAGACATCGCTTTGAATTCAACAATGATTATAAAGAAAAATTTGAGGACGCTGGATTATCTCCCAGTGGATATTATCCACTGTTAAACCTAGTGGAAATTTGTGAGATCAAAGACCATCCGTTTATGCTTGGCACTCAATTCCATCCAGAGTTCAGGTCTAATCCTGTCGAACCACACCCCTTATTTACGGGGTTTGTAGGAGCAGCAACAAAGATATTGCGAGGAGAAAATCAAGGCGGAGATTAGTCTGAAGGAGCAACTATTATTCGAACTAGTTATTTTAAAAATTTTATTGTTTATACAATCAATCATCCCCGAAAGAGGTAAATATGTTAGATGAAAATACAGAAGCGGTTTCAGAGGAAGTCGTAGAAGATAGTGCTGGAGCACTGGAATCAGAGAAGCCTAAAAAAAGAACTAAGAGGGCTACAACGGCAACAAAGACTAAAGAAAGCGCTAAGGGCGAGTCACGCAAAGACGGTCGTAGAACAAGACCCGCTGGAAGAAGAAATCTTTCCACCAGGAGGCGCTCGGGGACAAAGAGAATAGGTGGATCTTCTGCAACTGATGCAGAAAACTCCCAAAATGAATTGCATGAAACGGCCAAAAAAAACTTGCCTCCACTTACCGATGAAAACCGGGTAATTAGTATTCCCCAATTAGAGTCGCTTGGCCGTGACCAACTTCTGACCTTGGCTGAAGATGTTTCGTCACAGCAAGATGAATTTGTTTCTAAAGATGAGCTAGTAGCTCAACTACTTAGTATTCATGGCGATCGTGGTGGCGAGATTATGACAAGTGGAATGCTTGATATTGCTAATGATGGATATGGATTCTTAAGGCATGGGGAAAGGCGGCATAGCTCTACTGACGTATACGTTTCCCAGTCGCAAATCAGGAAATTTGGCTTAAGAACAGGAGATGATGTCTCAGGTCAGATTCGTCCTCCGAAGAATGGTGAAAAATACTATGGGTTGCTGAAAGTTATAGAGGTTAATGCGAAAAAACCTGACTTAGCTAGAATGAGACCCAGCTTTGATAAATTAACTGCACTTTTTCCAGACCAGCTATTTGATTTAGAGCACGACCCAAAGGCTTTGGCGCCTAGGTTGCTGAATTTAATGGCACCGATAGGAAAAGGACAAAGAGGTTTAATTGTCTCTCCACCTAAAGCAGGTAAAACGATATTACTTCACCAAATTGCCGATGCTTTGACGGAAAATTATCCTGACGTCCAAATTTTTGCAGCTTTAATTGGTGAGCGACCCGAAGAGGTTACAGATTGGCAAAGGACCGTAAAAGGGGCGAGTGTTTACGCTTCCACATTCGACGAACCTGTGGAAGAACATACCCGCGTTGCTGAAATCGTACTTTCTCGAGCAAAACGTCAAGTTGAAGAAGGAAAAGACGTGGTTATTCTATTGGATTCAATTACGCGTTTGGCAAGGGCTTATAATTTATCTACTCCATCAAGTGGCAGAACATTATCTGGTGGAATAGACCCCATCGCTTTATACCCTCCCAAAAATTTCTTTGGGGCAGCCAGAAACACAGAAGAAGAAGGAACTCTAACTATAATAGCAACATGCCTTGTCGATACCGGTTCTAGAATGGATGATGTCATCTACGAAGAGTTCAAAGGCACTGGTAATATGGAAGTTCACTTAGATAGAGGGTTGGCAGAGCGTAGAATATACCCCTCTATAGATATCCCGAGCTCAAGCACTAGGAGAGACGATCGACTTTTCGATGAAAAATCTTACAGGGATATAGTTGTGATGAGAAGAATGGTTGGCCTTTTGGCTGAGCGATCAAACGATCCTTCAGAGGTTACGCAGATTATTTTGGATAGAATTCAGAAAACCAAAAACAATCAAGAATTTATGTCCACTTTGAATGATTCTCATTAATAAGGGCACAAAATCGATTCTTTAATTAAGAAAAAGTACCCTTACTGTAAACATTAATTTTTAAACTGAGTTTTAGACTATTTTAGGAATAAGTTGAAGATTCTACCAAAAAAAACGATATTTCCTATTGACAAGGGTTTATTGTATCTCCATAATCGGGTTCGTGAGCTACTTTCATGAACAAAAGTCGCTCAAGAGAATCGTTATGAAAAGCAACGGTTCGCTCAGATTTCTGGTCTGTATTCCTAAAAATGACAGATTTAGGGGTACCAGATCTAGGTTTGGGTGTGCTATGCTTGTCAATACGGTTTTGAAACGTGCAGAAGAAGAGAAGGTTCTTTCGTGAGAAAGGCCTATTTAGAGGAGGAAGCCTATGCGAGATACACAGCGATGGCAAAACCATCGCGGTTCGACGCAAAGCTATTTGACGTCTCTCTTCTTTGAAAACAAATCTCGGGCTTCCGCCCAAAATCACGTAAAGGGGGCTTCATCGTGAAGCGAAAAGCATTAGTTCTAATTTTATCAGGGATCCTGGTACTTGCTTCCCTACCTGCTGGTTTAGCAGGTGCGGCACAAGGGACCATGGACTACGTTAGTCCTGCCAGTACTTTTACAAAGTCTACTGGTTACGCTAACGCTGATCAGTCCGGTACGAACGTTGTCAAGTTCAGAGTTACCGATACTGATCTAAACACTAACAAGAGTCTTGCGGGTAGTCTTTCTACTTTGAACGGTAAAACCGCGATGACTGGTAAAGGAATGATTCTCGGTATAGGTGATGGTTCAGCGAACCAATTCTCCGTCGCCACTGTTGTTCGACCAGTTATTCAAGGGACCGTTGGATCCGTTCAGGATCTTCAGAGCGGAACAGGTTACTTAGCAGCCATTGGTACTTCAGGAGCGTCGTTGACATTACAGCCAACACCTGCTGCGATACCATCTGGAGATACAGGCGCTGGAGCCGTAACCGTAGCTGAGTGGGAACGTGCAGACGTTGCTTCAATCATTACTACGGCAACTGGTAATGCGCTTGCGACGCAAAGTGCGTTCTCAGGTGCTGCTAGGTTAAAGGCAACGATCGTTAACGGCATGGCAGGAGCGTTCGCTGCAAGTGCAGCAAACTCAGCTACTGCATCTACTGTCGCAGCATCGTTGATTATTAAGGGTACATCTATTGACCCAGTTACCCTTGCTCAGACAGCAAACGACTCTCAGACACTGGCTTTCTCAGGAATTGCTTCTGGTGGAACTGCAGCGCTGACAACTAGTAAGATCTTCCTTAATTCAGGATTGACTTACGACATTGCAGCGATTACTGCTAACCCATCTGCTGGATTCCGATTAAGAATTCAGGAAACGAGAACAATCGTTGCAAACTTCAATTATGGAGTCTTTAACGATACAGATAAAGGAGCTGGAACGACGGCTTCTCCTTTTGCTCAGACTGTTAAGGCAACAAGTACTTCTAATTCCACAGGAATAGGGGTCACCTTATACGAGACTGACACAACAAGTGAGGCCGCATCTAAGACATCTGGTAAGAACCAGAGGGTAGTTGCTAACTACGCTAACTGGGTCAAGGCAGATGATCCTGATTCCGGTTCAGATTCGACAACTGTAAGGAAAGATACAGCGTTGGTACTTGCTAAAGGTATAGCGTTGATCGACGGTTCCTTGCTTACGTCAATTAACACACGAAGAGTAGCAACAGGTGCTGCATCTCACCAATTCACCAATGGTAGTACATTGACTGAAGTTATTAGCGCGCTGAATACTAGTGATCCAGCTGTTACCGATAACGCAGCAACGACTGCCGTAGATGAGAGTAAACAAATCGAAGGTAAAGATTGGGTCACCAATACGGCGGTCCCTCTAGCCTACATAAGTTTGGGCACTGATGGAACTCAGGCTGCAGCTAATAATGCGGCAGTTACTTGGGCTCAATTAGCAGCCATTACTCTCGGTGTTTCGGATTCTGATGTAGTCACTTTGACTTATACAGATGCGAATGGAACAGCCGTAACTAAGACAATAACAGTTGATTTGTCTAAGCCGGTAATTTCAGGTGCCGCACCTGCTAAGTCCAGTGCTACAAGTTCGACCACACCTCAGTTGAAGGCAACTGTGTCTGATACGGGGTCAGGGTTTGACACTACAACATTGACAAATTCAATCGTGGTAAGCCTAACTCCATCTGGAGGTAGCGCAGCTAGCCAGACGTTCTCAGCGGTCATTGATGCAGCTGGTGCGTATTCGATAGTTGCAGTTCCTTCTGCTTTGGCTGTTACTACAGGCCATGTTTGGTCTTTGACAGCTACAGATAAGGTTGGTAACAAGAGTACTACTGGTAACCTCACCTTCGCGGTGGATAACGTTAAACCAACAGTAGTCTCAGCTGCTACTGGAATTGGTCTTAAACTTACAACAGGTAAGACTGATGAGTACGAAGAGACTGTTTCCAGCAGCTGGATTAAGGTAACCATGAGTGAAAACATGGATACTGCAAGTTTGGCAGCAGCAGACTTTACGGTTCCAGGTTCCACAGTTGATTCAGTATTAAGTGCTAAGAAGACGAAGATACTGAGCGGTGGTAGCCTAGGAAGCCTCGGATCAGATAATAGGCAGCTCGTCTACTTGAAACTTGCCGCAGCATTAGCTGCTGATGGTAAGCCAAAGGTTAGCGTTGCAGCCGCTATAACTGACGTTGCCGGTAATGCTTCTAAGACAGGAGCAACGACAACTGGTGCATACGCGACAGCTACTGATGGCAACAAGCCAACATTGACGTTGACTGTTACAGATGCAGCGGGCACCGCAGCCGGAACGAACGAGAAGTCTACCGCTAAAGGTAAACTAAAAGACAAGATAACCATTACTGTTACTTCTGATGAAGCTCTCTTAGGTGACGTACCTACTATTAAGGTAGGCACAACCGGGATTGCGACTACGAAGACAGCTGCTAACTCATGGACTGCTACCTACACCGTAGCTGCTCCAAGCAGATTAGCGACAGTAACAGCATCCGGTAGTGACGTTTCTAGTAACGCAGCTACAGATGCTAAGAAGAAATTCCACGTTGATGTAAACGCACCTACGATTACTTATGCTAACGTCGATAGTACAAATACTTTCGCTGCTGACGGTACTCGGGACGTTTCCTCAACATCTGCAGGATTACAGGTTGAGCAGGCTGATGTAATATTCGTACCAATCCTGGTAAACGACGTTACACCTGATAGCTATGCTACGTCTGCTAACGACACCTTGAAGACTGCTACATTTACAAGTGGAACACTTAAGACTATTCCTAAGTTCAGTGCTACGGCCGCACAAGTAACGAATACAGTAACTTTGACAGCTGCAGATGTTTCATCTTCAGATAATAAGGCACACGTATACGCTGCTTCTGGCTTAGATCTTGGATACTACAAGTTAGCGTTAACCTTTACGGACGCTTCTGGTAACAAGATGGCTGCTGACACAGCAATAGAATTCCAGGTTGTTGCACAATCTAAGACTTCTGTTAAGACCAACCCTGGTTGGACATTGATATCTACCCCAGGTAGAGCTCAAGATACCAGCTTGGCAACAGTCTTCAGCGGAACGACCGTAACCCAGGTCTGGGGCTATAATGCCAAAGGATCTACATGGGAATACGCATCGTCAGATGCAGGGTCTTGGAGCGGTACTTTGGATAGCATCGTTGACGGTCGATCATACTTCGTGAAGAGCACGAGCTTCGATCCAGTGAAGATTTTGCTTCAGAAGTTTGATCCACAACGAAGCCAGCCTCAGTACGGCATATACAAAGGATGGAACGCCATCGGATACACCCCAGGTGGATCTGAGACGACTGTCCGAGCTGTAACATACCTATCATCCCTGGGCACAGGTGGATGGTCAGTAATCCGTACTTGGAATGCTAGCCTTTCCCAATATGAGTCCGCATGGGCTGATGGATCCTTCACAACCGGGTTCAAGAATGCGACTAACGCAGCATGGACCGGTTCAGCAGCAATGCTTGAGAAGGGTGTAGGTTACCTACTGTACGCGCCTAAGAATGGTGTACTAGCACCGTAACTTAGCGTGAACATAAGGTTCCTATAAAAAGGAGCTTAAATAAGGGGGGCCTCTTTCGAGAGGCCTCTCTTTTTTGTGTACAAATCAGGACAACATCAAATATGAACATCGACGATTTAGAACATATTGCAATACGGAGCCAACAATACATCACCGGTAGTGCTAAACAACCAACGGTGGATCTATTTATTCAGACTCACATGAAACGGGCCCCGCTAAACGACAGTAAATTGATTGCAGGTCAGACTATTTGGATGAAATGGAGTGGTGGACCGATAGTTGCTCGTACAAAATTATTGAGTTGGACCCAAGGGCATTTTGAAAACGGCAATATAAATGAAATGAGAAATAGTGTTCAAAACACTAGCCTGTTCTCTAGTAATTCATATTGGGAATCTGTAGCTGAAAAAAGAGATGCATATTACACCATCGTATTTCTTAAGGAAAACGAAGGGAGCTGGATAGATTCAGAAAATTTAATTTATCCTGGAGCAAAATCGGTGGGGCCTTCGTGGGTATACCTAGATACAAACGATAAAAAGAAACTTTGGCTTACTAATAATATTGAGCAGCAACTAAAGGAAAATAATCCAAAAGGCAGAGGCATACCAGCTGGATTAAAATACAAAGTTAGGATGCGAGATAATAATACATGCCAAGTTTGTGGGAAAAGAAGAGGGGAAGAATACCCTGATTTAGTAACTGAAGTGGATCACATAACCCCATGGAGTAAATTGAAAGTAAAAGAACATACACTAGATAATTTACAAGTGTTGTGTTGGGAAGATAATAGAGGGAAATCGAATAACCGGGATGTAAATCGTTAGTCCTAGCTCTCCAGAACAGCCCTCTAGCCCTGGTTTCTGGGCCGTGGTTAGGTGTACGTATCAGTTTAGAGGGTATCAACGGTTAGGTGCGTATTTTCCACATGGTTTAAGGGCCGAACCTTCTATAACCATTGGGAGAGTATTGGAAAGGCTGTACAGGGCCGCTGGACCTCGGGTTTTTTTGAGGTTTAAGCTAGTCAATATCTAGTATCACAATTTCCGTTGTTAATGGCTGATTGTTTGGAGTTACCGTCAGCGTCTTTTGCGCGGGCACGCTGTCCACTCCCATTTCTCCCAAAAATGCTTTGAGAGAGGGAACGTCCACCATGGTGATTTCTTTTTCATCCTTCATTGCTGTTGTTTTCGAGATATCATTTCCGGTGTAAGACATGGGCACAACTAATTTGGGGGATATTGCTGATATTGTTTTTGCGGCATCTCCACTGCTGAGCGTGCCTTCCCCACCCACTGGTACGAATAGAACATTAATTTCACCGAGCTCATTTATTTCTGCAGGTGTTGGTACACGATTTAATTTTCCTAGGTGGCATAATTTTACGTCGTCAACGGTTATGGAATATATGATATTTTTTGTTCCTGTTTTTGGGTCGTCTAAGCGAGCTTGCAGTCCTTTTATCATGATACTCACTACTTCGTATTCCCCCGGACGATATATTGTTTTAGCGTCTGATTGGTCTCCAATCACAGTGCCTTCAGTAATTTCACTTAGAGTTATAATATTTGATTTGTTGGAGCTGGCTAAATCGTCAGGGTTCGTGTCTAATGATCCACTCTTTCCCTTCAAGGTGAAATGAGAGTTTCCGTGAAATTTTATGTCCATAAGTTATTTTTCCCTTTGTGGTCAAAGCCATATTGAGGACTTCTAATTCTTTGATATTGTAACTTTAACAAGTCCTTTCACTTAGAGTCAATTCTGACCATTTATATACATGGGCTTTGGGCGAATGTTCTAAGCTTAAGGATTAGGGTCAGGTCAGCTAGATCATCATTAGCAGTCTCCATAGTTGATTGCTAAAATGGCCGATTTATAGCTTGACAGCATTTATTAACAGGAGTAGGATCGGGGTGTTAGCAGTCATCAGGATGGACTGCTAGTTTGTAACATGGGGTGTAAAGGAAATCGTATGCCAACTGCAAGGCAACAAGAAATACTGAGATTATTAGTAGATTCTTATATCGACTTGGCAAACCCTATTAGCTCTGGGGGTCTAGTGCGGGGGCATGGTTTAGATATAAGTTCAGCCACAGTTCGCCATGAACTGGCAGAATTGGGTGATGCTGGTTTTCTTTTTAGGCCCCATACATCGTCTGGCATGGTGCCCACTGAACAAGGATACCGTTACTATGTAGAATCCCTTCTACATAATATTGATTTACCTTTAAATCAGAGAGATATGATACGTCACCAATTGCACCAAGTGGAATTGGACGAGGATAGATGGATTAGGTTAGCCGCAGCTATCTTATCCAGGAACGTAGCTTCGCTTGCTCTCGTAACACCCATGTACTACGAGAATATAAGGTTAAAAGATCTGGAGATAGTAAGAATTAGTGATAATCGTGCCATGTTAGTACAGATTTTAGATGGCGGAAGAGTGCAACGAACGTTGGTGCATTTAACTGGTGAAGTAATGTGGCCTGAAATAGAGAAATTTGTTGCTGAGATTTCGAGACGGTACAGAGGTTTGACTTCTATAGAACTTCAAACGGCATATCCGTTAGCTAAAGATCATATTGAACGACAAATTTTAGATGCATCTATTAATTTGCTTGATCAAGCACGAGAACAATATGACGGAGAGCCGGTTTTTTATGGACTTACTGAAGTATTGAACCAGCCTGAATTTTATACCGATGGTGAATTGTTTAGGGATTTGCTAGAGGCTTTAGAGGGTGGAAGCTTAATAGAAGCTTTGCGTCCGCATGATATGTCTGTTGGAGAGCTTAGAGTGGTCATAGGTCATGAACATTCTGCACAATTTCTTTACCCTTATGGAGTTGTTTTAGCTTCGTATGGGAATATGGCTGAAAGTAGAGGAACTGTAGCTGTTATTGGACCAACTCGTATGTCGTATGCTACGGCGATACCTGCAGTTCGGTTCATAGCTAATTTATTGGATGAATTAACAGCAGAGCTTCAATAGTATGAATTTGGTAAATGAAAATATTAAGAGGTAATAAATATGGGCGATGATAGCGAAAATATAAATACTGAAGATTGGACAACGGAGCAATGGAAAAGTGCATACGAAGAACAGGTTGAAAAGGCTGAGACCAATCGATCTGGTTGGATGAGAGCTCAGGCAGATTATCAAAACTATAAAAAACGTATTGAACAGGATAGGAGTGATATGAACAGATATGCCGTTGCTCCAATGCTGCTTCACTGCCTTGGTGTTATAGATGATCTTGAGAGAGCGTTTACTGCCCTACCCGTAGAACTTTCTCAATTGACTTGGGTAAATGGTATAGCGTTGATACATAGAAAAATGTACGGGATTTTAGATGCAAATGGTGTAGTAGAAATTGAAGCAGAAGGTAAGACTTTCGACCCAAATTTACATGAGGCGATATCTCAAGCTCCAGGTAAAGAAGGGGAAATTATTTCTGTAATACAAAAGGGTTATCAGGTTCAAGATAGAGTTCTTCGCCCAGCATTGGTACAAGTTGGTAATGGAGATGCTATAGAAGATCAAGAGAGTATAGAAGAAATCGAAGAAACAACTGAATAAGTTAATAAAATAAGGGAGAGAAGAAGGATCATGGCGAGAGCAATTGGTATAGATTTAGGAACAACAAATAGTGTAGTGGCTGTCATGGAAGGTGGCGAAGCTACAGTTATTCCCACCTCAGAAGGGAATAGATTAACACCTTCAGTCGTTGCAGTTAATAAAAATAATGAAAGATTAGTTGGGTTGGTAGCAAAACGTCAGTCTGTTACTAATCCTGAGAATACTGTTTTTAGTGTGAAAAGATTCATAGGCAGAAAATTTGATGACCCGATAGTACAGGGTGATGTAGAGATATCACCATATAAAGTAGGCAAGGCAAAAAATGGTGACGTTAGAGTTCACATGGGGGAGGAAGATTATAGTCCTCAAGAGATTTCTGCAATGGTATTACAGAAATTGAAATCAGAAGCTGAAGCATATCTCGGAGAAGAGGTAAAGCAAGCAGTAGTAACGGTTCCAGCGTATTTTAATGATTCGCAAAGGCAAGCGACTAAGGATGCAGGTACCATTGCAGGCTTAGATGTTCTTAGGATTATTAATGAGCCCACGGCCTCTTCGTTAGCTTATGGATTGGACAAAGAAAAGGATGAAGTTGTGGCCGTTTTTGATTTAGGAGGAGGGACTTTCGACATCTCAATTCTAGAGATAGGAGAGGGTACTTTCCAGGTTCGTTCTACCGCAGGTGACACCCACTTGGGAGGGGATGATTTTGACACGGTTATTGTTGATTGGATGAAAGATGAATTCAACAAGCAAGAAGGAATTGATTTAGGCCAAGATCGATCGGCAGCGCAGCGGCTCAGAGAAGCTGCAGAGCGAGCTAAGCAAGAGCTTTCAACTGTGGCTCAAACAGAACTTAACCTCCCCTTCGTTACTGCGGATGCTTCTGGTCCCAAACATCTAACAATGACTCTAACCAGATCTAAGCTTGAGCAGTTAGTAGAACAACTGGTGGCTAGAACGGAGGGCCCATGCCTCCAAGCACTCGAGGATGCTGGATTAACTAGCGATAAAATTGATGAGGTGATACTAGTGGGCGGTCAGTCCAGAATGCCGAGGATTCAAGAAAAAGTTAAGGAGATATTTGGCAAAGAACCAAATAGAACAGTGAACCCTGATGAAGCAGTTTCTCTAGGTGCTGCGATTCAAGCAGGAGTACTGACAGGTGATGTACAAGAGGTATTGTTGCTCGATGTAACGCCATTGACCCTTGGTATAGAGACGCTAGGCGGTGTTTCTACTTCTATCATACCTAGAAACACCACGATCCCTACTGCAAAAAGCCAAGTGTTTTCTACAGCGGCAGATGGGCAGACCAGTGTCGAGATTCATGTTCTACAAGGTGAGCGTGCTATGTCTACAGATAACAAATCGTTAGGCAGATTCATTTTAGATGGTATTGCACCATCACCTCGGGGACTTCCTCAGATAGAGGTGACTTTTGATATAGATGCTAATGGAATCTTAAATGTAAGTGCTGTTGATAAAGCGACTTCAAGAGAACAGAAGATTGTGATACAAGCGGGAAGTGGGTTAACACCAGAAGAAATCGAGCAAATGGCGCAAGATGCTGAGATGCATGCTACAGAGGATGCAGAAAAGCGTGCAAATATCGAAGTTCGTAATCAGGCAGATTCAGCTTCTTTCGCAGCAGAAAAGACTTTAGAAGAACATGCAGAGCACGTCAGTGATGATTTGAAGATTCAGATAGAAGAGAAGGTCAAAGAGATTCGAGAGGGTCTTGCAGGGGATATCCCTGTGGAAACTCTATCTACTTTGACACAAGAGCTATCAACTTTATTGCAGACTATCGGTGAAGCCGTTTATCAATCAACTGCTGAAGACGGTACGGGATCGAATCCATCTGAAGGGGATGATGGCGAACCAGAGGTTGTAGAGGGAGAATTTAAAGAAGTATAAACAGATATCTCTTGAGGAGATTGCGGGGTATTATTTGGTTTTAGAAGACACGCAACAATTAATCGATCGCCTTTTGGAAGGTGATTTTAACGCTGTGCCACGCCTTATAACATTAATCGAAAAAGGCTCAGATGATGTACCTGCAATTATGGAATCTCTTCCGATTAACCGGTTGGGCAGAGCAAAAAAAATCGGGATAACAGGACCACCTGGAGCTGGGAAGAGTACTTTAGTAGAAAGTATCACTTCGCACCTAAGGAAAGATAATTTAAAGGTTGGGATACTTGTTATAGATCCTTCGAGTCCTTTCACAGGAGGAGCTATTCTTGGCGATCGTGTTCGCATGTCTGACCATTATTTAGATGAAGGGGTATTTATAAGGAGTATGGCGACCAGAGGAGCCCCTGGCGGGCTTTCAGAGGTGGTGCCAAAGGCTATAAAGATACTAGATGCTTCTGGGTTTGACGTTATCCTTCTTGAAACCGCTGGAGTTGGGCAGACCGAGCTAGATGTTAAAGACGTAGTAGATACTGTAACAGTAGTCCTAGTTCCCGAAGCTGGAGATGCAATTCAAACGATGAAAGCTGGGTTAATGGAAATTGCTGATATTTTTGTTGTAAATAAATCTGATAGATCTGGTTCAAAACGCATGGCATCCGATCTCAATATGAATGTGCACTTAGGATCAAAAAACGATTGGTGGGAGACACCAGTTTTATTAACGCAGGCACATAGAGGTGTTGGGGTCAAAGAACTGTTAGACGCATTTGAAGGCCACAGAAAGACAATGGAAGATACTAATAATCTTGAGCCCATTAGGGAAAAACAGCGTAGGAGAGAGCTTGAGATGACTATACGTGGCCAGATTTTTTCTAGGATAAAAAACTCTTCATCATTTTCACAAAAACTAACACTTATCCTTGATCAAGTTGATAGAGGAGAGCTTGATCCTAGTGTTGCTGCGAACGCACTCCTTGGAGATCAAGATTTATTGTCAGAATGGCTGAATCCCCAAGGGCCCAATTAAATTGATTGTTAATAGTAAAATAGCTTAACTTTATGATAAAGATACATATAGAATAGAGATATGACTACAAAGCGCGATTTTTATGACGTACTGGGTATAAACAGGAATGCCTCCGACGAAGAGGTTAAGAAAGCTTATAGAAAACTTGCATTTGAGCATCATCCTGATCGTGATAAATCAGAAGGTGCAGATGCTCGCTTTAAAGAAATTAATGAGGCATACGAAGTCTTACGAGATAATGATAAAAGAGCTGCGTATGATCGATTTGGGCATGCAGGAGTAGGTGGAGAGGCAACAGGAGCGAGAGGGTTCGAAGGGTTTTCTGGTTTCGGTGGCTTTGGTGATATTTTTGACGCCTTTTTTAGTGGCGCGAACGGTACTGGGCAAGGAAGACCTAGCAAAGAGAGAGGAGCAGATTTACTTATTGAAATGAAGCTTACTTTCGATGAAGCGATGCAAGGAGTTGAAAAGGACGTCCGCTTCCAGCGAAGCGAGACGTGTGATATTTGTAAGGGATCTGGAGCTGAACCAAATACCGAACCGGAAATTTGTTCTAGCTGCAAAGGCTCTGGAGAAGTTCGAAGAACACAGCAGAATTTGTTTGGGCAATATGTAAATATAAGTGCTTGTTCAAAATGTAATGGTGAAGGAAGAGTAGTCACCAAACCTTGCCCCACGTGTCGAGGGAATCGGAGAATGAAAAAAGAACGTAAAATTAGAGTCGTGGTCCCCGCAGGAGTTGATAGTGGCAATAGAGTGAGAATGAACGGAGAAGGGGAAAGTGGTCAAAGAAGTGGCCCCCCAGGAGATCTTTATATAGAACTTAATGTAGCTTCTAGTCCAGTATTTCAAAGAGAAGGACTCAATCTTTTCTTAAGGTTACCGATTAACTTAGCACAAGCTTCTCTCGGAGGTGAAATGAATATTCCTACTTTGGATGGAGAGGAAAGTTTTAAAATACCATCCGGAGTTCAATCGGGCCAGATGTTTCGCTTGAAAGGAAAAGGAACGGCCGATATTCATAATAAAAAGGTAAAAGGAGATTTAGTTCTTATAGCCGACGTAATGGTTCCCAAAAAATTGAATAAAGAGCAAAAAGAGCTATTCGAAAAACTTAATGATACATTGCCGAGTAAGAGCGATTTTATTAATAAAGATGAATCTAAGAGCTTTTTTGATCGGTTAAGACTTCATTTTTAGATTTACCATAGGATTTATTTAAATATTAGATTTAGAAGTTTCTACTAATACAGGTTCTTTTGAGATTAAAACTATAAATGCGCCTAGAATGTAGGCGCATATTATGAGGATAAAAGCTGGTAAATAGGTTTGGTAAACATCATATCCATAACCCACTAATACTGGGGCTAAGGCAGTAGATAACGTTGTCATAGGGTGAGCTACTCCGTTAATTGCACCAATATGTATTCTGCCAAAATATTTTGCCCACAAAAATTGACTTAATGGGATTGTGCCGCCAAACCCTAGTCCATACAGGAAGAATGCTGAAAATAGTATTGTTATATTGAGATTATTAGGCGTGCTCAGCATCAATACAACACCTAATGCGGATAGGGAATATGCTAAGAAGACTAGCTTTCTAGGATCGAATCTTTGCAGTGCATAACCCCAGAAAAACTTTCCACTTAGGTTACCTACACCATTTACGGTTATAGCGGCCGCAGCAATAGTTCTGGAAAATCCAGATTCAACTGTGAATGGTATAGCATGGATTAGCACAGACATTAATGCGCCCATAATTAATCCAAATCCAAAAACTAGTGACCAAAATGATTTTGTTCGTATTGCTTCGTTTACTGTCAATGAAGTCGGTTCAATCTGATTAATTTTAGTATCTTGGGCGCTTCCGTTCGCTAGTACTTTCCCATCTGGTTGCAACCCATAATCTTCTGGTCGACGTCTCATAACAAAAGCAATTGGGATTAAAAGAACTACAACAGAAATTCCGAGGGTGGTATAACCGGTTCGCCAACTAAAAGAATCTACGACAAAGGTCATCAAAAAAGGCGTAATCAAGCCGGCAAGAGATATCCCAATGGATCCCAAAGATAGCGCCCAGCCTCTTTGAGAAATAAACCATTTACTTAGAGTTGCGTTAATTACAGGAGGTCCGAAAAAATTCCAGCCGACTAAACCTGCTATTGAATATAGAGCAAGGAAAACAAACAGATTGGATTGCAAAGAAAGAAGGAAAAGACAAATTCCGCTAACAACTGAACCGATTAATATTAAAGGTCGTGGGCCTTTTGAATCAACAATTCTCCCAGCTACCATGGCGGAAATCGCACCCGCGCCAACCGCTAATGAAGAGCCTAGCGTAAACTCCCAGACTTTCCACCCTAAATCATCGATGACTGGGTTCATGAATACGCCAATTACTGCTTGGCCAACACTCATAGAGGAAAATTGGCACAATATTGCTGCAAGGACTATCCACCAGCCGTAAAAGAATTTCATAAAGCTTACTTAGGCTAAATTAATACCATTAATTACCATTGTACAAACATAGGCATAACGACGTGAAGGTAGTCTTCATTACCATTGTCGACGGGCTTTATAGTACCTGGGCTAGAGGGGCTACTGGTTTCAAGCGTAACTTTACCATCTAGGGAACTTAAAACATCTACCAAATAGCGGCTGTTAAATGCTATCTGGGATTGTTCACCTTCAATGATTGCATCAATGTCTGCTTCGTTTTCTCCAACTTCATCTGATCGTGCAGCAAGTCTCATGCTACCTGCTTGGTCTCCTTCGCCGGGGTTTACATAGAGCCTAACGATGCCGTTTCCATCACGTGCAAAAACCGCTGCTGTTCTTGTTGCTCTTACAAAATCTGAAACTTCGATTGTAGCTTTAGTTTGATAACTTTCGGGTATCAGTTGATTGTAATTTGGGAAAGTTCCTTGCAGTAATTGTGATATTATTACCGTTTCTTTCAATCTAAAAAGGATTTGATTTTTCGCTGAGCTGATCAGTATTGAAACTGGGTCTTCTTGTTCGGCTAGTAATCTTTCAACTTCCCTTAAAGATCTTGCGGGAATTATTAGATCCACGTTTTGGTCCACTTTTTCACTAAGATCGATTTTTTGTACTGCGAGCCTAAACCCATCTGCTGCTGCCATAGTCATTTGTGCGTTATTGATTGCAGTGTGTATTCCAGTTAACACTGGTCTTGCATCATCTGTAGCGGCAGCGAACGATACTCGTTCTATGCAAAGGCGTAATTTTTCGGTCGGAATTTGCAAACCTATACCGTCATCTAGATCTGGTGTGACAGGGAAATCATCTGCACTTTGCCCTGTAAGCTTTGCCGTGACCCGCCCTGAACTTACCTCTAGCTGCTTGGTGGCGTTCGATAACTCCATTGACATAAGATCTGGCTGCAAAGAGTTCACGAATTCTGTCAGTAACCTTGCAGGAACAGCTATGGACCCTTGAGTTTGTACTTCCGCATCGATTTTACAAGATATAGAAATCTCTAAATTTGTTGCAGATAGTTCTAGAGAAGAATCACTTGCTTTGAGGAGAACATGTGTTGTTATAGGCAACGTTGATCTGGTCGCGACTGCTCTTCCAACTACCGCTAGACTCCGTGCTAATTTATCTTGGGATACACTTAATTTCATTTTCTAACTCCGCCCAAAAATTGGTTGCTAACTAACCATCTAAAACCATTATAAATGATCGATAAATAGACTATATATCGACTTTTATGGTTGTTCATATTCCTAGTTAGTATAATTTTATTGTAATTAAGTAATTTATGCTACTTCTCTAATAGATTTCTAATTATACGCGTTATACAATCCAACTATAAGAAATTACCTACACTACCAAATGTGGCGGATTATGGAGGGGAACCATGAAACTTGTAATGTATAACGATTTCCGACCTGGAATACTTGTTGACGGCCGTGTTATTGGCATGGCTGGGATAGCCGATGAATATATGGGTTCACACCCAGAAGACGTAATGATAAATATTATTGAGGACTTCGCCTCTGTCAGAGATGAATTACTTGATCTAGAAGAGACTGCGGATGGAGTTCCAGTTGAATCAGTTCAATTACGGGCTCCAATACCTAGACCAAGGAAATTGATATGCTGTTTTGGGAATTATAGAGAAGGACAGGATAGGGACTCCTTTCCTATTGACATGTTTCTCAAATCTCCCGAGGCTGTTATCGGACCCGGCGATAAGGTGATTTTACCTAAGGTGGATTTCAGAATTTGTCATCACGAAGCAGAGCTTGCTATTGTTATTGGTAAAAGAGTTAAAGATCTTACCCAAGACGAAGCAATGGGAGCGATCTTCGGTTACACAGCATTCATGGATGTTTCGCCCCGAGGTGGTGTGGGTAGAAATCCTGGAATGACCATGATTAGTAAAAGTTTTGATACTTGTGCTCCTATGGGGCCTTGTATTGTCACAGCAGATGAAATCCAAAACCCTCATGATCTTTCAATAAAATATTGGGTTGGTGATCAAGAGCGTCACGATTATAGTACGTCCGACCTTGAGCATACCTTACCCGAACTTATCGAATGGGCCACTAAGGTAATGACCCTAGTTCCGGGGGATGTGATAGCTATAGGAACGAACCATCAGGGTATTGGCCCATTACAAGACGGAGAAACTGGGAAAGTAGAGATAGAGGGTATAGGGAGTTTTAGTATTAAAGTTGAGGACCCTCTAAAGAGAGAATGGCCAGTTGAAATTGATCAAGAAATGGCGACCATGGTTAGAGAGGCACGCCCTTAAACCACTAACATCGCGGATACTTAATCAGAAGGAGCTACAATGCCACACGCTTCAGTAAATGGTATTAATATTTTTTATGAAATTATTGGCGAAGATGATAATCCTATCCTGGTTATGACTCATGGGCTAGGAGGTCATGGAAGAGCGTATGAAAATCTAATACCTGAGTTTACCAAAGGATATAGGTTATTATTGTGGGATATGCGCGGTCATGGCCAATCAGATAGGCCGAAAGCAGGAGCCGGTGTTTACACGAGATCACAGCATGCGAGTGATCTTGCTGGCTTATTAGATTCCCTTAGTATTCAAAAAGCGCATATTCATGGGCACTCTTTAGGAGGGCTCGTTGCTCAACAGTTTGTCATATCTTATCCAGAGAAAACTGCATCTTTGATAATCCAAGATTCTTCTGCGGAAATTAAGAAAGAATACGTTGATGGCTGGGGCGACCGCATACAAAATGTCATAGATATGGGGCTCGAAGGTATGCCTGTTGACTATACTCGAGGCTGGGGCAAAAAATTCAGTGACGCAAATAAAGAATATATTGACGCAAGGCATATCGAATCAGCAAAACGCAATGATTTATTTGTTTATGTCGAGGATATGAGAATTTCTGGTACCGATCTTTATGAAAACCCACTCGCTCCCCAGCTTCAGGAAATAAAATGCCCTGTTTTAATTATTTGTGGCGAGGAAGATGGCACTACTCCGCCAGGAGGGCATGTTAGAATGCATCGGTCCATCGATCATTCTGAGCTGGTTATTATCCCCTTAGCTGGCCATTTTCCCAATATTGAAACTCCAGAGGAATATTCAACAGCGATACTAGCCTTTTTAGATAAAGTTAATTAGAGCGCTTAGTCACAGAAATCGATACATCGATACCATTTATATGTACGGTCTCGGATAGATCTGGGCTATATTCAGTATCGTCTTCTATGATTATTGCTAAGGTTTCTTGTTCAATGTATCCAGAATGATTCGTAATAACCTTTTCTACCTGTTTCTCTCCCGAAATTGAAAGTAATATTCTGTCTTCAATGTCCAGATCTGCTTTCCTTCTCATTTCTTGAATTTGCCGCACAAGGTCTCTTGCAAATCCTTCAAGTGCCAGGTCATCTGAAATTGTCGTTTCAATCACTACTAGGATATTGCCTTCTTGGGCTGAAACGTAACCTTCTTTATCCTCTTGTTGAACAATTAACTCATCAGAACTGTACTGGTCATCATTTATAGTGACTGGACTTCCGGAAAGAATTTTATTTGCAATCGTAGATCTTTCTGTTTCTTCCAATGACGATAAGATAGATATGAATCCCTGCAACTCTTTTCCTAATTTTGGTCCTAGGATAGATAAATTGGGCCGGATGTATGAATTGATAAATAGGTTTGGGTCTTCGGAATTTTGGACGCTTTTCACATTCAATTCATCTTTTAATTGATCTTCGATTCTGGGAAGGGATTCAATGTCATCTTTTGATCTTACTAAAGCGTATGCTTTAGATAGCGGCTGTCGTACTTTAATCTTTGCTTTGCTTCGGGCAGCACGTCCTAAACTAGATAGCTGCATTGCTAACTTGACGTCGTTTTCTATCTTGGGATCGATATGATCGTGAATCGAAATTGGCCAATCATCCAGGTGGACACTGGCATTTTCTTCTCTAGATAAATTCAGGTACATTTTTTCCGCAATAAATGGCGTAAAGGGAGCTAATAACTTTGATAGAGTAATTAGACATTCGTGTAGGGTGTAGTAAGCCGACTTCTTGTCAATGTCGTCTTCGCTTTTCCAAAACCTTCGGCGGCTTCTTCGTACGTACCAAGTCGATAACTGATCTACAAAAGACTCTATTTCTCGTGCTCCCTCAGTGATCCGATAGTTTTCTAAGTGCTCTGTAGTACTAGAAATCAAACTATTAAGGCTGGATATAAGCCATTTATCAAGCAAAGGTCTTTCAGATATTTTGGGAGCATTGTTTTCATTTGGATCGAATTCATCCAAATTAGCGTAAGTTACGAAAAAACTATAAGTATTCCAAAGTGGTAAAAGAAATCTTCGTACACTGTCTCCAACCAAATTTTCTGAGAACCTCCTGGGATTACCTGGGGTTGTTGCTGTGTACATATACCATCGAAGAGCATCTGCCCCCCTAGAGTCAAGTACGCTCCAGGGTTCTACGATATTTCCTTTTGATTTACTCATCTTTGCACCGGTTTCATCCAAAATATGCCCCAGGCTTACAACATTTTTGTACGCTGGCCTATCGAATAAAAGAACGGATAAAGCGTGTAACGTATAAAACCAGCCTCTGGTCTGATCGACGCCTTCGCAAACATAATCAGCTGGTGCTTGGAGTTCAAAATCCTCTTTTCCTTCGAAAGGGTAATGCAACTGAGCAACTGGCATTGCTCCCGAGTCAAACCAAGCATCCATAACTTCTGGAACTCTGTTAGATGTACCCCCACAATTCTCACAAGAAAATGTTACGTCATCGACAAAGGGCCTGTGTAAGTCTAAATCCTCTTGGAATCCTTTGAGATTACCTTGGCTTTTTAACTCTTCTAAGCTACCTATAGCCGCTTGATGATTGCAATCCTTACATACCCAAACTGGTATAGGGGTGCCCCAGAATCTTTCTCGAGACAATGCCCAGTCGACATTATTTTCTAACCATTCCCCGAATCGGCCGTCTCGTATATGTTCGGGATGCCAATTTATATCGCGATTAGTTTCTATTAGACGGTCTTTTAACTGAGTTGTTTTTATATACCAAGACTCTTTAGCATAATATAGGAGAGGTGCGTCACATCTCCAACAGAATGGGTAAGTATGTTCTATTTTTTCTGATCGTAAAAGGCGACCTTTTTCCATTAGATGTTCTGTTATAAGAGGATCAGATTCTTTGAAAAATAAACCCTCTTGAGGCCCATCATTGAATTCTTCTATTGCCCCATTTAAATCAACTACATGTATGATTGGTAAGTTTTCTGTTCTTCCTACGTTCAAGTCTTCGGCTCCATATGCTGGAGCAATATGAACCAGCCCTGTCCCATCTGATAATGAAACAAAATCGGCTGGTACGACCCTATATGGGTTATCTTTCGGATCGCTTAGTGCGTATAAAGGTTCGTACTCAATCCCTATAAGATCCTGTCCATCAATGGTTCCAATGATTTTATAAGATTCATTAATTACATTTTTCGCTAACTCTTCAGCAAGAATCAGCCTTTCAGGCTCACTTGATTCTGAAAAAGTTCCCTCTATTATTATGTATTTCGATTCTTTTGAAACAGCTATAGCTACGTTTGCCGGGAGAGTCCAAGGTGTTGTTGTCCAAACTAATAATGATGTTGGTATTTCGCTCTTTACCTCTGATAATTTATTAGACGCCTCATTTTCTTTCAGAAGGAATTTTATATATACAGAGGGATCTTCAGTATCCTCTTTATATCCAAGTGCTACTTCATGGGAACTCAATGAAGTCACGCATCTTGGGCAGTGGGGCGTCACTTTGTAATCTTTGTATATTAGGTTTTTATTCCATAACTCTTTAAAAATCCACCACCCTGATTCTATGTAATCATTCTTGAATGTCACATAGGGGTCGTCCATATCTACCCAAAATCCAATACGGTCGGATAGCATTTCCCATTCTTTTACGTACCTGAAAACACTTTCCCTACATTTCTCGTTAAATTTTTCTACCCCGTATTGTTCTATTTCTGTTTTGCTGTGTAGGTCTAACTCAGTTTCTACGGCTAGTTCTACGGGAAGTCCATGGGTGTCCCAACCACCTTTACGTGGGACATTGAATCCCTGCATTGTTTTAAATCTTGGGACTATATCTTTAAATACTCTTGATAGAACATGATGTACGCCGGGAGTCCCGTTCGCGGTAGGAGGTCCTTCATAGAAACTGAATAAGGGGCTATTTTTCCTAATTTCTATGGACTTTTTAAAAGTATCATTAATTTTCCAGTAATCTAGAATCTCAGATTCGAGGTCAGGAAATACTACCTTATTGGAAACCGGATCAAAACCCATTAATTCACCTTTTTAAATCAATTTGAACAAGACATTTACTTTGTGGCGTGCTGAATCTATATTTTGAGCAAGTCATATAAGAGTGTCAAGATTATTCATTCGATTGGTTTTTCCATTTCATTATATATAGCACCACACCCGGCAGGCCTAGTAAGAGCATGTAGCTTAAACGCTTCTTGCTTCTATCATCTAGAAAAGGATTTTTTTTTAAGTCTAGCAACGCCCAGAGTTGCGATAAAAAATTAATAGAGAGTAATATAGCGGCTACCGATAAGTATAGTATTAACTCATTCAATAATTATTCATCCTCCAGTATCACAGCTGTTCCGTAAGCTAGTATCTCTGAGGTTCCGGCCATTACTGCAGACGTAGTGATTCTTACATCCACGACTGCGTTTGCACCCATGTTCTCTGCATGTTCAATCATTCTTTCGATGGCTTGGCTACGCGAAGAAGAGAGTAGCTGGGCATATTCCATCACTTCTCCTCCAACAATGTTTCTAAATGCTGCTGTAATATCTTTACCTATATTTCTGCTTCTAACAGTATTACCACTAGAGATACCTAGTGTCTGTTTAATTATTTTGCCTTCAATATGTCCAGAAGTTACTACAATCATTATTTTTCATCTCCATAATTTTCGTCGTTTGAATCTATAAATAAGCGGTCTTTAAGTACCTTTGCAAACATTATGACAACTCCTATTAGCAAAAGAGCAAGACCAATCCTTAATGGCAAGGAGGCTCCACTTAAGATTTGGAAAAGCCTAAAAATTGAATAAATTGCTAATAGCGCAGCCCCTGCTGATATAAATGTCATTCCTGGTTTCATCTTTAAAGCCCTCCTTGGCAATCTAAATAATGAAATCCTGAAAATTTAAATTATTACTAGCAAATCTTTGGGTTTTATTGATGAATAAACTGGTGTTGAATCATCTTACTTGGAATCGTCATCGTCGTCGTCGTAATCATCGTCGTCGTCGTCATCATCATCATCATCGTCGTCATCATCATCATCATCGTCGTAGTCATCATCGTCATCATCGTAATCATCATCGTCATCGTCGTCGTAATCATCGTCATCGTCGTAGTCATCGTCGTCGTAATCATCGTCGTCATCGTCATCGTCATCGTCGTCGTAATCATCGTCATCGTCGTAGTCATCATCATCGTCGTCGTCGTAGTCATCGTCATCATCATCGTCGTAGTCATCATCGTCATCATCGTAATCATCATCGTCATCGTCGTCGTAATCATCGTCATCGTCGTCGTAATCATCGTAATCATCGTCATCATATTCATCATCTAATATCTCATCGTATTCTTCTTCGTCTGGATCAGATGAGGAATCGTTTATAAGGGATATAGTTACGCGTCGTGCAGGTCCTCGGCCAAAACTCTCTGTATTTAACTCAGGATAATCTTGGAGTGTGGTGTGGACTATACGCCGTTCAGCTGGAGACATAGGCTCTAGTGTAATCGGTCTTCGTCTATCGATTACATGGTTGGCTGCTCTTTCTGCTACCTCGCGTATTTGGTCTAGTTTCCTTTGCTGGTAGTTTTCTACATCGACTCTCAGTGCTACGAATTCTCCAATCGATCTACTTACTACCGTTGTTACGATGGACTGTAGATCTCTCAGAGTAGATCCACGTCTTCCAATTAATAGGCCGGCGTCCTCCCCTTCAATATTCAAAATTATAGGGTCACCTTCATTGTCTTCTTCGGGCATAATGACTTCTATATCCGCTTCTACTTCCATGAATTCCAGGATTTGCGAAAGGATATCCTCTGCCTGGTCTGCCCATTCGGTTAATTTAGCTTCGCTATTTTCATTAGTACTCAATTGCTTTTCCTAGTCTATTCTGATCTGATAATAAGATCATTGTTATAATCAATCAACTGCGCTTATTTCGTCTTTTCCCTGACCTGCCCCTCGATGGCCTTTTTCGTTTACTATCCCGCTTTCGCTTATTTGGTTGATTATTTTCTTCTTGTGTTTCTAACTCTCCCTCGGAGTCAGAGGATTTTTTTGCAGGCGTTATTATAGGTCGTGAAGAACCAATTATACTCAGATTTCCCCATCCAGAGAAGAACCCTTGTAATATCACTGTAATTATATTGGATACGAACCAATAAAGCGCTAAACCTGATGGGAAAGTAAATGCTAGGAATCCCAACATTATTGGAAACATGAAAAGCATAATTTGCTGTTGCTGGCGTTGCTGAGTGCTCATGGCAGGCGCCTGCATTATTTTTTGCTGTGCCCAAGTAGACATTGCTACAAGCAAAGGTAATATCGGGGTTGGATCAGGTTGTATCAAATCTAGAGATCCTGTTAGCCACGGGACTTGAGTGTTTAGAGGTAATAACTCACTCCCATAAGGCATCCAACTGTACAAGCGTTGAGATAGATACATAAAGCTATCTGGTAGGTCACCCAATCCCTTAATTATCGCGTAATATAAGCCTATCCATATGGGGAACTGAATTAACATTGGCCCGAGGCATCCTAACGGGCTGACCCCATTTTCTTTATAAAGGCTCATAGTGGCTTTTTGTTGGGCTTGAGGGTTCGATTTATATTTCTCTTTTATGGCGGCCATTTCTGGTCCGAGCCTTTGCATCGTTGCGCTAGCCTTTAGCTGTTTAACGGTTAACGGATAGAAAATAAGTCGAGTTACTACGGTTAATGCAATTATCGAGTAGGCAATATTTTGGAAAAGTACAGCGTAAAGAAATATTAAAGCATTCAACATCGGTTGAAGCAGTAAAAGTATAAATATGTCACCAATAACGTCCATCATCTATCCTTAATCATCGAATGGGAAAATTTGTAAAGGGAGTCGTGAGTCAGCTCTTACTGAAAAAATGAGGTCTTCATCTGTGTGAACGTATAGAGTTCCGTCTAGATTACTAACTCCCGCGTAATTTGCTTTTGGTAATTTACCGCCGGCTTCGTAGGTCAAGTTTGTTGCATCTACCCACCATGTTTCGCCCTCTTCGTTTGCGAAGAAAATTAGATTTCCGGTAATCGCGGCAGACCCCCGTATGGCACCACCAGTTTCTATCGGTTCTGCGACACTCCTTCCCGAATTTTTGTCGAGTATATAGAATTTGTGATCTAGGCTAGGTGCAAAAAGCCTATCTTCGAACAATACAGGAGCCGCCCAAAACCAGTTTTCACCTTCAAAAGGTTCTTGCCAGATTGGCTCAGCATTGTTTCGGTTGATAGCGTATATTTTGTTATTAAAAGAAGTTATAAACATAACGTCTTGATCGAGCGTTATTGACCCAATACCCGCACTAGCCTTGAAATTCCAGTCGTCATTTATACTGAATCCTGACCGATTAAAATCGAGGGAGTAAATTTTCCCGCTCAGAGTTCCGATATAAACTGTATTTCCACTGATAGTGGGGGCATTCCATGTTCTACTATCTGCCTGAAAAGGGGTGGGCCATAGCTCAGCCCCTGAATTTATGTCTATTGCGTAGAGCAAACCACTCTC
>Ga0310344_10000277_pt1 | contig 41608 bp, 36 predicted proteins | sample HC15DNA20200_MG_FD_203801 | JGI IMG/M metagenome (GOLD analysis project Ga0310344, IMG submission 203801) | Marine microbial communities from station ALOHA, North Pacific Subtropical Gyre - HC15-DNA-20-200_MG | ecosystem: Environmental > Aquatic > Marine > Oceanic | place: Pacific Ocean: North...
TTCTGGTCCATCACCAACAATAAGTAGATGGGCATCCGGAAAAATGCGCTGCACCCGGGGCAGTACCCGGACAATGGTACCGATACCTTTCCACGGCACCAAACGTGCGACGGTAAGTAAAACTGGCGCTGAGGCAGGCAGCCCCACTTCTCTCCGTGCAGTGACTCTATCGGGTACGGATGCAAATTGACGCTCATCCAAAGCATTGTAAATCACCCGTATGCAATCAGGTGGAACACCCCAACCAGTCACCAAAGTTCTAACATAGCGACTTGGAACTAACACAACATTCGCCGCCCGCACATACCAGATAATCAGCCTTTGCAATAGACGTACACGCCAATCGTGATGCAGCAATTGAAACTCATCTATGCTTAGGTCGGAGGAAACCAAACCATGCCGTGTGCTAAATTCCCATGCAAAATCACCGACGTTTTTCAGTACCATTGGTTTGCGTAAAATCACGTTCGCCAACGCAGCCGGCATACCATAATCGCTCACAAAGAGCAAATCAACTGTCCGCGCTAGTCGCAAAACACGCCAAGTAAACAGTAGAATCCGTAACAGAACCGGCCATCGTCGAGACACTCGATATACCGGATAAGAGAAGGTGCTGTCGAGTCCACTGCGATTGGAATCAGTATGAGTAATTACCGTGACATGATGGCCACGAGCAACAAGTGCTGGAATCAATCGGTGCAAATAAATGGAGGGCCCGCCGACCTCAGGATGAAAAGAGCCGGCCACCACGCAAAGACGCATCTCTTATTCAGCGCTATAACTTCACTACTCTCGAGTTGCCCAACAAGTCACCGGTAGCGTTACGGGTATCCACCACCAGTTGGGAATGATTGATAATCTCCACCCAATCATAAGAACTATGGTCAGTCACAATCAACACACAGTCTGCCGATGACAACACGGAGATCTCATAATCGACTCCGCACATCTCAATGTCATCGAACTCCAAGAAAGAAACATACGGATCATGATAAGACACCACCGCACCTTGCTTCTGCAGCAATTGAATAATATCCAAGGCCGGAGATTCTCGTATGTCACCTACATCGGGTTTATATGCAACCCCCAATATCAACACCTGAGATCCGCGCAGTGGTTTACTATCATCATTAAGAGCTGCGGCAACCTTACTGACAACGTAGCGTGGCATATTGGTATTAATCTCATCCGCAATCTCGATGAAACGCGCATTAAAATTAAGAGATTTTAGTTTCCAGGAAAGGTAAAGTGGGTCAACGGGAATACAATGCCCACCCAAACCTGGGCCAGGATAAAACGGCATGTAACCAAAGGGCTTAGTCTTCGCTGCAGCAATGACCTCCCACACATCAACTCCAAGCTTGTCACACATGATTGTAATCTCATTAATAAGACCGATGTTTACCGCCCGGAATGTATTTTCCAACAATTTAACCATCTCAGCCGACTGAGTGGAAGATACCGGCACCACCTGTTCAACAATAGTAGAATAAAGAGCTATGGCGACTTCAGTACAATTCGGAGTCACTCCCCCAATTACTTTCGGGGTGTTACGTACTCCGAAAGTAGGGTTTGCGGGATCGATGCGCTCAGGCGAAAAAGCAACGAATATGTCATCTCCAGCACTGAAACCATTACTCAACATACGTGGCAGCACAACCTCGGTAGTAGCACCGGGGTAAGTAGTGCTCTCCAAAACCATCAACATACCCGGCCGCAAGTGCACGCTGATTTTCTCTGCCGCGCTAACGACATAGGACATGTCAGGGTCTCTAGTTTTGCGCAACGGGGTGGGTACACAGATACTGATTGTATCTACTTCTGATAGCGCCTCATACTCTTGGCTAGCCGCAAATTTTCCACTGGAGACCAATCCGCCAATGATATTAGTGGGTACATCCGCAATATAACTGTCGCCGCTAGTTATCGCTGCCACTTTATTGGCATCCGTATCGATACCCATGACTGTGAAACCCGCATTTGCAAACTCGACAGCCAACGGTAGACCAACATAACCGAGACCTATCACACCCACGCGTGCACTACGGCCACGTATCTTATCCACCAAAGTTGCTTTTTCAGTCACCTACCCACATCCTTGCAGGAACTTAACCCACTACTACCCTGTCACTCACCGGCCGCTCTGATATCGAGTCGCTCGGGCCTTCCTGTTTAAGATCCATAATGATATCTTCAATTGATTCCTCGAGCGGGATGTGAGGCTCCCATCCTAGAAGTTCATTAATTCTACCTATATCAGGAACGCGACGACGCATATCCTCGAAACCCTCCTGAGTTGCTTGCTCGTAAGGCACTAAGATAATAGAAGATTGGCTTTTGGTCATCTCTTTCACTTTCCGCGCCAAATCGAGAATAGTAATCTCGGCCTGTTTACCAACATTAAAGACGCGACCCTCAGCCCGAGCTTCAACAGCCAAATCCATTAATGCCGGTACCACATCTCGTACATCACAAAAACAGCGGCTTTGCTGCCCGTCTCCATAAACCGTAATATCCGCACCTAAGAGAGCCTGCCGAACGAAGCGTGGTACCACCATGCCATACCGCCCACGTTGGCGCGGACCGATGGTATTGAATAAACGGAAAACAACTACCGGAAGACCCTTCTCCTTATGATAAGCCAAAGCCAAGAACTCATCCAGGGCTTTCGATGTTGCATACGCCCACCTGTGATGAGTAGTGGCACCAATTAGACTATCGTCACCCTCCTTAAAGGGAACATTATTAAGTTTCCCGTAAATCTCAGAAGTTGATGCAATGAGTGTCTTTTTACGATAGCGCCTAGCAGTGCGCAGCACAGTCTCCGTGCCCATCACATTTGTTTCTATGGTATGCACAGGTGAACGTACAATTAACTCAACACCGACCGCCGCAGCCAGATGTACAATCAAATCGCACTCACTAACCAGTCGATCCATGACAGTAGTATTGGTGATGGTTTCAACCACTAGCTGAAAGTCATCGTGAGAGGCCAGAGCAACTAGATTCTGCATACGACCAGTGGAGAGATCATCGATGGCAGTGACCTGGTGACCAGCACCGAGCAATGCCTCTGCAAGGTGGCTACCGATGAATCCTGCACCGCCAGTAATGAGATATCGCATATAAACTCACTCCTTCCGCGCACTCAAGCGAAAAAAAACGGGTCCCATCCATCCAGGTGACCCATTCATTATTGAATAATGCTATTGCAGGGACATTGCTGTCTCAACTGGAGATTATAACTTCACGCCGGCAGCTTGTCTACCTAACACAATCAAAACTTATAGCAGGCTCAACTGCTCAGGCGCCTGGTCTGCAGAAGTCTCAGCTCCGTCTTGAGATTGCAGCTGCGCTATGAATACTGGCAGCTGCTTGAAATCCTCATACAACATCGGACGATATTTTGGTTGATGTAGCGCGGCTGCAGGATGGAACATCGGTACTACTACCCGATCCCCAATACGCTTTGGCTGCCCGTGGATAGCACTTATGCGCACTCCTTCAAACCAGCGCGCCATCGAAAAACGTCCTAGTGTAACTATGACACGTGGGTCAATCAATTCTATTTGACCATCCAGATAGGGACGACAAGCATCAATCTCCTCGGATTGCGGATCACGATTCCCAGGAGGCCGGCATTTTACGACATTGGTGATGTACACATCTTCACGTTTCAACTCAATACTAGCAAGAAGATCGTCTAGCAGTCTTCCAGAAGCACCAACGAAAGGTAGTCCCTGTTCATCCTCATGATGTCCCGGACCCTCGCCAATGAGCATAATATCCGCATCTGGTTTCCCGAAACCAGGAACCGAGTTTTTTCGCGTATCCGCAAGAGAGCATAACTGACACTTGCGAACTTTATTTTCAATCACAGCAAGAGTGTCAGACAAGGTACACAACCACCCCTTCAGCTATAGTCTGCGAATAGGTCTGCATTCTCATTGACCCATTGCCACAACAAACGTAACCCAGTATAAGGATCTACAGTGGGCTGCCATCCGATCTGTTTCACCGCCCGAATATCGCTTATATACACTTTTTGATCACCTGGACGCCAGTCGTAATAGACAGCCTCCATTTCTCTGCCCGACAGCTCGCTAAGACTAGGCTGCACCTCTTGCCATACAGCCAACGTGAAGTCTGGACCACCACCAATGTTGAAAACCTTGCCCGCCACCTGTTCAGGATCATCCAAAGCAAGGTCAAAAGCCACCAACAAGTCCTCAACCCAAAGCATATCACGAACCTGCTTGCCATCACCATATATTTTGATTGAACGCCCGCCCACCGCGGCAATAACAAAATGAGCAAGCCAACCCTGATCCTCAATGCCGAACTGACGCGGACCGTAAACACATGACTGCCGGAAAACAACAGTCGAGAGACCATAAATGCGGCTGAAATCACGGACATATTGGTCACCTGCTCCCTTCGAACAGCCATAAGGAGAATGGAAGTCCAGAGGCTGCGTTTCAGGCAAACCAAGCGGCAAATCAGCATATTCCCAACGAGTATCTGCCTCCACCACACGCACCTGCTCCATTCCGCCATACACCTTGTTAGTTGATGCATAAATCACTAACGGCTGATGGCGAGACAGACGGGCTCCCTCCAAGACATTGAAAGTACCAAGTGCATTAATCTCAAAGTCATCGCGCGGATTGGTCACAGAGGATGTAACAGCGACCTGAGCGGCCAAATGCACAACCGCATCTTGACCATCTATTGCTAACAGCAAAGCATCAGCATCTCGTACATCGGCGCGAACGAACGCAAATCCACCTTCGAAACTTTTCTCCAACCACTCCAGGTTGCTGGCTGCCCCACGTCTGGAAAGATTGTCTAGAATGGTCACCTCGTGTCCAGCTTGCAGCAAACGTGCTGCATAATTACATCCTATGAAACCTGCACCTCCCGTAATAAGCACTTTCTTCATGAATAACTTGTCCAATACGAGCAAAAACTCGGTATTGTCAGGTAACAGCAGGCTACTGCTTACCAACCTCCGGAGTGCGCAAATACACAGGTGCGAGATCGTTGGGATCGTCCATCTGACCAGAAGATAGTCTCTGCCGTGCAATCGCAATCAGACAAGCACCGCGACGCACGTTAAGGTATGCGGGGGCAAAGCTAACCTGTTCTTGCAAAGCATCACGTCCAACGGCGTCAATTTCACCACATACATGGGCTGCGTCCTTATCCAAATCGTTGAGCAAACGGTTCCAGTCTGAAATTTGCGGCGAGCCATCAGATTTCCAGTATCCCTCATTCCATCGATATGGCTGTACCGCGATCCGATCCCTTCCAGCTGATAGAACTGCAATTAATGGTCCATCACGCTTAGGTTGACCATAAGCAACAATATCCAACGTCGGTATCCCTACAATCGGAATCGCATGCGATATAGCAAAACCTTTTGCAAAGGCTAGACCAATACGCAAGCCAGTGAACGACCCAGGACCAATGCCAACAGCAACTGCTTCTAGAGAATCAGCACCAACACCCTCAGTTCGGAGCATGCGATTCACCTGTGGAGTCAGTTCCACAGTGTGATTATTGGCGCAAATCCAGTTGTGCTCAGCCAGAATCACAGCGCCATCGCCAAGAGCCAGAGCAACACAATCAGTTGCTGTATCGATAGCCAATAACATCACGCAGGCCGATGCTGAAAAGCAATTTTCCGAAATCCGTCCAACAGCTGCTCAAAACGATCTCCTGATGCACGCATTGCCATGTTGCGTTTTTCTTCCTCAACGTAACCAATACTAATCCACAGAGATTCGCCTGGCAGCGAAGACGCAATGTTCTCTGGCCACTCCACAATCAACGTTGCTCCAGATTCAAGTCGCTCATCAAGACAAATAGAGTCCGCATCGCGCGGATGGCTCAAACGATAACAATCCAAATGGTGCAAATGAGCTCCATCAGCACGGGAGTACTCATTAGCAAGAACATAAGATGGGCTGGTGACCTGCTCCAGTGACCCCCATCCACGCCCTATACCAATTGAAAGCAAAGTCTTTCCGGCACCTATCTGGCCACTGAGACAGACGAGATCGCGCGGTTGCAATAGTTGTCCCAGTTTAACACCGTAGCGAAGCGTTTGCTCATAATTATGACTGACAAAGTCCAAAGCTCGCAAATCCATTACAGGCATAATGGAGGCATTATAGTCGCCACTTCACACCAGAGCAAGTGAAGATTACGTACACCATCTTATTATTGTCTAGTTGAACAATTTAAACATGCTCACCCTCATCATTGCCGACAAACACTATACTGAAAACACTTCAAGAATGACCGATTCTTCAATGCAAATCTTCAGGTACAGTTTCACAAGAGGAAGAATCAACTTACAGTTTCTTAATAACTTGATATAATTAACATCATCGCAACACTACGTCCGCACTACGCACTGAGTTGTCCAAAATATTGTGATCATGCAAGAATGCCTCAAGTCTGGTGGGCACGGATACAATGTTTAGATACGATCCTATGTCTACGCAGCGTCCCAAGCACAAAGACAATTCAAGCATATTGCCATTGAAGCCAGACGAAAAATGAGCAACAACAGGTCACTTACACATCTGGACGAACAGGGTAAAGCGCACATGATAGATGTAGGCAATAAGCCAGAGACCGAACGGATAGCGATAGCCCGTGCTGAGGTCCATACTCTCCCAAAGACACTTAAACTCATTCGAGCCGGAAACTTAATCAAAGGCGACGTGTTTACCGTAGCAAAGCTCGCTGGCATCCAAGCCGCTAAACGCACCGCGGACATGATTCCTCTGTGTCATCCCTTGGTGCTTACAAACATTGAAGTAGATATAATCACATCTGAAGAACTTTCCCTCAAACAGTGTGGGGTTGAAATCACGGCAATCGCCCGTGCCACTGGAAGAACCGGAGTTGAGATGGAAGCACTCACAGCGGCCACCACAGCGGCACTCACAGTCTACGACATGGCAAAAGGTATCGAGAAAACAATGCGCATTGCTAACATCCGAGTAATCGAGAAACGGGGTGGAGCTAGCGGCGACATAATTAACACATGAACGTCAAAATTTTGTTTTTTGCGACAATGAAGGATAAATCCGGAACCGATCTAATGCCTCTGGAGCTATCTGATAACGCGAGTGTGGCTGACCTAAAAACAGTGTTGGGGGAACAAATGCCAGCACTAGAAACGTCACTGCCCACCGCAGTCGTCTCGGTTAATCGAGAGTTCGCATTCCCAGAAGACCAGATTCCACCAGACGCGGAAGTGGGAATTTTCCCGCCTGTATCTGGCGGACAGAAACAGACAACAATGGTCGAGGTGCGCACCGACCCTATCAACATCGATGAACTGACCAAGCAGATTGTCGACCTCACAACTGGCGCTGTATGTGTATTTTCCGGTATAGTGAGAGCACACACAAAGCAGTCGAAAGCCTACCAACACGCTGGTTACACAAAACATCTAGAATATGAGGCATATGTCCCCATGGCGAAAAAGAAAATGCGGCAAGTATCAGATGAAATCCGTGCGAACTGGCCCCAAGTGACTGGTATCTCCATAGTACAACGCATCGGGATTCTAGATCCTGGTACACCTACCGTTGTAATTGCATGCGCTGGCTCACATCGGGATTCCTGTATTTTTGAGGCCGCCCGCTATGGCATTGACCGACTAAAAGAAATCGTTCCAATTTGGAAAAAGGAAATTGGACCAGAGGGAACCTCTTGGGTACACGGGAAGTACCAACCAACTGTAAATGACCAGGGGCAATCCTTTGCATCAATGGTCCAGAAAAAACAATGACAGTTTTTGCAAAAGCCTGGTTCTTCCAATCTCCAGGAACAGATAGGCATAAAATTGCTGAGATCGTGAGACAATCACTGTGGGCATCGGGGCTATACTCAATCTGGCTTGATGCTGGCACTGCCGAGCCACCGTTCAAAGTGCACGGGTACCACAACGATAAACAACTCGAACTAGAATGGAAACCTGCAGTATGGCTCCGGTTACGAACAGAACACTCGGACGATGCTTTGAGCAACCATCTAAGTTGGTTACTCGGGCGCACTCCGAGCCTTCGTTTCACCGACCAGACCGGATGGACGGTATGGGAATGGTACTTCCAGGACATCTCCGATCGGTGGCGCGAAATCTCGGGTAACCCAATCTATCAAAACCCACGCCGATTCGATTGAGTGGAGTTCACGCGGCAGTACTTTTCTGTTCATGTCCGATCTGATGTACGACCTCGCCACATTAGCAGCGATGGCCAAAGATTTGAAAGACTTCTTCCAATCCGACGTTGTATTTTGGCAACTCTCTGATGCCGGCCCATTCCGGAAACGTTTCCCAAAATTGACTGTGGCTGGTTTGCTCTTTTGCCAACATAAGCTCTCCCTGTTACAGGATAAGATACCGCCAGAAAAACAGACTGAACTAGACCAAGTGCAAACACAAGTGAAGGGATTGCTATCAATCTGGCATTCAAATATGGAGCGGAAAGCAGAACTTGAAATCGACGGTCGCTTACATTCTTGGGAATGGTATCTATCCGATTGTAATGAAGACCCGCAAGATTGTTCTGAACACTACACCACAGAGGTATATGCCCGCGTTTACATTCATCTGCTGCTGCGGCGTTTCGGCAACCAGACCATAGCTAAGCGGGTCCGCGCTAGAGTCAACGCAGCGGATACTAAATTACGCACGGTTTTTCTGGCAGGGAAGTTTGTCTGGGAATATGATTTGAGAGCTGCGTTCCCGAGCCAAGAATATTGGTTCCTGTACGGACGGCCAGGTATTCTGCCAGGATTTGTTCAAGAGATATCTTAGAATTGTCGAACCCAAAGGCTATTTAGCGTAATTCACCGCACGTGTCTCCCGAATCACCGTCACCTTAATCTGGCCAGGATATTGGAGACTCTCCTCAACTTTGCTAGCCACATCTTGCGCAATTTTAATTGCACCTAGGTCATCCACTTTGTCCGGACTGACAATAATGCGCACCTCTCGTCCTGCTTGTAGAGCGAAAGCCTCGCCCACCCCAGCTGACTGATTGGCAATTTCCTCGAGAGCACGAATCCGCTTAACATATTGCTCCGTGTTTTCGCGACGTGCTCCGGGACGTGCCCCAGATATTGCATCCGCTATCTCTACAATGGTTGCCTCAACAGATTCTTGATCCACCTCATGGTGATGAGCCGCCACAGCGTTACAGACTACCTCAGAAACTCCGTAACGACGACAAATCTCAGCCCCAATAGCTGCGTGCGTGCCCTCGACCTCATGGTCGACAGCTTTTCCCAAATCATGAAGCAATCCGCCAGCTTTTGCTATTTCGACTTGCGCGCCAAGCTCAGCCGCAATCACCCCCGCGAGCCTAGCTGTCTCCACAGCGTGTGCATGTTGGTCTTGACCATACGAGGTGCGAAATTTGAGTTTTCCAATTAGCTGAAGAATTTCTGGTCGTAGTCCAGGAACACCTGCGTCATAGGCAGCGCCTTCACCCTCCTCTTTTATGATTACTTCCACTTCCTTTTTAGCGTCTTTCACTGTCTTTTCAATTTGCGTAGGATGGATACGTCCATCCAGGACAAGTTTAGCCAATGCACGGCGGGCAACCTCACGCCGCACCGGGTCAAAAGATGCCACCATGACCGCCTCGGGTGTATCATCCACCACCACATCAACTCCAGCAGCATGCTCAAAAGCACGAATGTTGCGTCCATTTCGCCCAATTATTCGCCCCTTGATATCATCTGATGGAATAGGTAGAGTCGTTATGGAATGCTCCGACACCTGTTCGCTGGCAATACGTTGCATAGCCACAACGAGCAGCTTACGAGCGCGGTCTTCACCCTCCTCTTTTGCTTCCTCTTCTATTCTTCGAATTACCCGCGCCATGTCATCACGTGATGCCTTTTCCACGTCCTGCATGATCTCCTCTCTGGCTTCGGCCGAGGTAAGCCCTGAAATACGTTCAAGTTCTTCCGTGTGCAGATGCTGCCGCCGCTCTAGCTCGAGTGCCCCTTTCTCTACAGAGCTCTGACGTTTACTAATTTCTTTCTCGCGCTTACCTATTTTGCTTGCACGTTCATCCAAGTCTTCACGCCGCTTATCTAGACGTCTTTCTTCCCGCTGCACATTTTGACGACGTTCGGAAAATTCTTTATTTAACTCATCGCGCCAACGATGTAACTCGTCCTTAGACTGCACTGCCAAGTCGCGCTCCTTCTGCTGAAGCTCCGAATCCATAAGCTTGCGTTCATCCTGCAACTGAATTGCAGCAGCCTTACTCTGGTACCGGTAGACCATATAACCAATTACAGCAGTCAAAATAAGGAATATCAAACCCAAAATCAAAAAGTTAACAGACATAATTAATCCTTGTGGTCGTTATTTGCTTGCATCATCTCTTCAATGACTTCACTGATAATCTCATAGTCAAAACCGCGCCGGGACAGGAATTCTCGCATCTTTTGACGCCATTCCAACACAGGCAAACCCTGTAATCGAGACATCTTGTGCACAGCAGCCTTACGAGCATCGCCAAGCTCATCAACACTCCCCAGAACGGTTTCGATAACCTCATCTCCAACCCCTTTCTGACGCAATTCCACACGCAAAGCACGCCGTCCACGGGGTCGAAAGGCACTCCTATTCTCCACCCAAAAAGCCGCGAAGGCCTCATCATCTATCAGGTTATCTTTACCCAAACTTTCAATCACTCCCTGTACCACTTCTCTCCCCAAACCATGCCGCGCCATCCGAGTGCGCACTTCCGACTCCGAACGCGGTCTATGGGCGAGAAATCGAAGAGCCTTATCGCGTGCGTTTTCAACCTCATCCACCGACCTTAATAATGATACCTCTGGTTTAGTAATAGTCTGTCCCACACTCAAGTCCCGCGTCTGTCCAATCGACAATCCAAAAGCAAACCGGCCGTCCAAGAACACATTAACGCGGTTCTTATTGCGTTTTTGAGTATTCATTGCCGTGATTGTGTACATAGCCTCTCTGAATCAAAAACCGCGACATCAAGGTCACGGTTGTTTAGAGCAACAAGCACCATGTGCCAATTGCGTCAATACCAGACTAACTAGTGTGAAATGTTGTAATGTAAGGACAGCCACCGCGATTCATCTCGCGGACAGTAAAGTACTAAGAACGAAGGTGAGACAAGATGAAAACTTAGATAAGATACCTATTACATGTGTTGATCAAAAACCGTAAATTCTTGCTAAGCTCGTTCCCTGCTCCATTCCCAGTAGTTTACTCAAACACCTATGTCGGTTTTACTCAACAGAGGCTCACAAAACATTTAATCCGACTAGATTCTCAGTCTGACAACAACCGTGCCGCCACTTTGTCCCTACAGCTATTACAGCATATGCTGCAAGGTCCCTTGTGTACATGACCCTACGCTCAACGCCATGCTCACCGGGTCAATCATATGCGAAACTGCTCGCATAAAGACCTATTCCATAACTTCATCATCTTCCCGTGTTTTCACTGTCTCCGACTTATCCGGAGCGGAAATATCTCGAATAGCTTTCTCAATCTCATCTGCAATAACAACATCGTCCTTTAAGAAACGCTTGGAGTTTTCTCTACCTTGCCCCAACCGAGTATCACCATAACTGTAAAACGCGCCGCGCTTATCGATGATTTCATGTTCCACTCCTAAGTCAAGCAAATCACCGGTCTTGCTTATGCCCTCATCATACATGATGTCAAATTCAGCCTGTCGAAATGGAGGGGCAACCTTGTTTTTAGTCACACGCACCCTGATACGATTTCCCATCATCTGCTGCCCATCCTTAATGGTCTGTAGACGTCGTACGTCCAAGCGCACACTAGCGTAATATTTCAACGCCTGACCACCAGTAGTGGTCTCCGGATTTCCAAACATCACGCCTATTTTCTGACGCAATTGATTAGTAAATACCATGGCAGTGTTAGATTGCTTAATCGCTCCCGATAGTTTGCGCAAAGCCTGACTCATCAAACGCGCCTGATTGCCCATCGTTGCGTCACCCATGTCTCCTTCTAGTTCAGCTCGTGGCACTAGGGCAGCTACAGAATCTATAATAATCACGTCTACCGCTCCAGATCTCACCAAAGAATCTGCAATTTCCAGAGCTTGCTCTCCAGTGTCAGGCTGCGACACGTACATGTTCTCCACATCCACCCCAACTTTCGCTGCATATGTTGGATCCAGTGCATGTTCCATATCAATAAAAGCGCACACCCCACCTGCCTTCTGAGCTTCAGCAACGATATGCTGACACAGCGTAGTTTTTCCAGCAGCCTCCGGGCCGTAAATCTCCGTCACACGACCACGCGGGATACCGCCAATGCCTAGGGCAATATCTAGCGAAATTGAACCAGTTGAAATAGATTCGACTTGCATGGTAGAGGCATCTCCCATTCTCATAAGGGCGCCCTCACCATACCGTTTCTGTATCTGCAAAAGCGTAGTCTCTAAAGCCTTCTCACGACCACTTTGACTCATGGAATCGTCTCCGAAAATACCATTAAACAAAGTTTACCGTATTACCAGTCACAGTGCAAATACTATGTAAGAATGCCGACACGAACTCTTAAGTGTATAATCCAACTAGAATAGCCAATACAATAGATTATAAGCTTTCACGCAGAGAAACTTTCACACTTGGAGGGAGACTTACTCTAGCCTCAACATGAACAAGGATACTCTTACCATCACAGATAATCGTACCGGACGCAGTTACGAAATATCAATCCAAAACGACACTATACGCGCGCTCGACCTCCGACAGATAAAAGTCAATGAGGACGATTTCGGGATGATGTCTTATGATCCGGCTTACACAAATACTGCATCATGTAGCAGCCGCATTACCTTGGTAGACGGCGAAAAAGGAATCCTTAGATATCGAGGTTATCCGATCGAACAGTTGGCTGAGAAGAGCAGCTTCCTGGAGGTAGCATATCTGAACATCTACGGTGAATTGCCTGATTCACAGCAATTATCTTTCTGGGTAGAACGGATAATGCATCACACCTTCATCCACGAAAATCTAGCAAAGTTAATGCAATCTTTTCGTTACGACGCTCACCCAATGGGAATGCTCATCGGCACCATCGCAGCCATGTCAACTTTGCATCCAGACGCAAAGGACATTTACGATGATCAAGCCCGTCAGAAACAGATTTGGCGTCTGCTCGGCAAGCTACCCACTGTAGCCGCTTTCGCATATCGCCGCCGCATTGGCCGCCCGTACAACTATCCTGATAGCTCCCTAGGCTACACGGAGAACTTGCTCTACATGATGGATTACATGAATCAAGGCGACTACCAGGTCAACCCAGTACTGGCTAAAGCGCTTGACGTGCTATTCATCCTACATGCAGAGCACGAGCAAAATTGCTCCACAGCTGTTATGCGAGGCATAGGCTCTAGCCATGCCGATCCATACAGCGCCATGTCAGGAGCCGCAGCCGCCCTATACGGACCGTTACATGGCGGTGCTAATGAAGCGGTATTGCGAATGCTTAATGAAATTGCCACGGTGGACAACATCCCAGGATACGTAGAAAAAGTCAAGGCGGGAAAATTCAGACTAATGGGATTTGGCCACCGAGTGTATAAGAACTACGATCCTCGTGCTCGCATCATAAAGAAAGTCGCGGATGACGTACTAGCGATAACTGGAGGTAATCCGCTTTTAGATATAGCGTTAAAATTAGAGGAAATAGCTCTAGAGGATGAGTATTTCGTTTCCCGGAAACTGTATCCCAATGTCGATTTTTACAGTGGCATCATTTATCAGGCAATGGGATTCCCAGTGGATATGTTCCCAGTATTGTTTGCTCTGGGCCGTGCGCCAGGCTGGCTTGCCCAATGGCTTGAGTTAATTGATGACAAGGAGCAACGAATTGCCCGGCCACGACAGGTGTTTCTCGGTTCCGAACAACGTGATTATTTGCCCATGGAACAACGCGGTTAGGGAAAACCACATAAGCAGCGGGCAACTGTACCCACTGTGATTATCCAACCAAACACCAAGAAACACCGGGTAGGCACACCACATCTCCGGGAGCTTTTGTGGCTACTGCGATCATCCGAACACTCCCACACTCATCTGGACTGGCAAACCGAAAAGGGATGGCTGGAACACCATCAATGTCACGCAACTTTCGATAACGACAATCTCACTGCAATGCTTTCAGTCCCTGTCGAACCAAATAGTTCTACGTGGATGCGCCTCGCAGCCGTGAAAGATAGGCAGCGCGACACAGGGACACTGACTACATTATGGACTGATGCAAAGACAGAGGTCAGACGCCAAGGAATCACAAGCGTAGCTGCTCTTACTGCAAATACCTGGCCAGAGTGCATTCTGCCTAAATTGGGATTCAAACCAATCGGGAGGGTGGTGGTACTACGGCGACACCAGATGGGCAAGCCAGCCATAGAAAATACAGCAATCGGAATACGCGCTGCTTCCATCTCCGACCTACAAGCAATCCTCCACATTGACCATACCGCATTCGAACCCTTGTGGAGATATTCCACGGGCATGCTGCGTTTGGCGCTAATGCGGGCAGAGTTCGCTACGGTGGCATATCAGGGCAGCAACATAATCGGATATCTTCTGGCGTCTCGAAACCAAGGAAAAGCACTTCTTGCGAGACTAGTGGTGACACCAGACTGCCAACATCGCGGGTTCGGTCGTGCTTTGACTATCAACATGCTACGGAACTTTGCAGGTGACCAGTCATCGACAGTGGACGTCAATACCCAAGAAGACAATGCAGCTTCCATCGCTCTGTACCGTGCACTGGATTTTGAATTCACTGGCGAAAAAGCACAAGTCTGGCGCTGCGTCCTTAATTGACTACATTACTCCTGTGGCAGGGCAAACTAATAGGATAATACCTTTGATTTCACAAAACATTCGGTAAGATAGTCAGATACAAACCAATAAATGAGCAAAAGCCCCTCGAAGATCAACCCTCTGCTGGACCGAATTCAAAACAGTATTCTGGACACGACGCTTCACCGCGTGGCCCGTAACACTGGCTGGCTGCTCACAGCCGAAGTGGTTGCCACTCTATTTAGCGCGATTCAATTTCCGCTTGTCGCCCGCATCCTCGGTGTTGAGGGTTACGGTATCGTAGTTCTAATCATTGGTTGGGTTGGATTGATGACTGGTCTGCTAGGTATCCAGACACGGAAAACAATAGTCAAATACTTCAGTCTCTTTGTTGCCAATGAAAGTAAGAGTAAGGCCCTCGCAACGGTCAAGCTAGGAATCGGACTAAATATAATACTTGCCACCATCACTTGCACACTGCTTTTCATCGCTGCCCCGAAACTGAGCATCTGGATGCTTGATAATCCTGACGGTACTCTATGGTTCCGACTTATAATCCTGCGTGACTTTTTCGCAGCAACCGGAGGAACCACCACATCAGTACTCAGAGTTCTGGATAGATTTAAGTGGCTATCACTTTTCAACACGATTTCATCAATTGCCACGTTTGCGCTAATTAGCATCGTGTTATTCTCCGGATGGCACGTGAATGGTTACCTAGCCATACTTGTGCTAGTTTCAGCTGGACAAGCCATCATTCTCTACATTAAATGCCATCGCGAATTGTACAGCCAATACAACACAAATTGGTGGAGGGCCGAATTACACAGTCTGCAGGATTACAATAACGAAATCAAACAAATGTTGCTGACATTAAAATTAGATAGTCTCAGAAAAATTGCCACAGATAAGGCGGATGTAGTAATACTAGGGTTGTTCGTTGATATTCATAACGTGGGTCTATACAAAATGGCGAAGCAGCTTTCTGGTTATCTAAGTCGCCTTAGCAATCCTATTTACGCGGCACTCTACCCAGAGATAGTACGCCTTTACCACGAATCAGGTTTTCAGCATTTGTCGCACTTCATCAGACAGTTGACCCTCTGGCTTGTGGCCGGCTTCGGTACGTCGGCCATTGTCATTACATTACTTGCTAAGCCATTTGTACCAGTTGTGTTTGGACCTGAATATGCTGGAGCATTGCCAATCTTATACATTATGATGCTCATGCATGTGTGGCTAGGACTAATTTGGGCACCAGGCTTGTTGCTAGCACTTGGAAAAGCACGCCAACTTACCGCAATTAATCTAGTCAGTGCACTGATTCTAGTTATATTATCGTTCCTCCTCTCTCCAATATGGGGAGCAACTGGCGCAACCATAGCACTAGTTGCAAACTACTGGGCGTGGACTACGCTGATTTTGTTCTACGTTAGCAGAATACCTGATCTAAGGTTGTGGCCAAGGAGAGCGCCATCAGGAATAAATTGAACCTACTCTACATCACCAGCCAAATTTTCCCAACTCCAAAGGCAAGTACGGTACAGGTAATGCAAATGTGTGCCGCATTCGCTGCTAATGACATTCGGGTAAAATTGGTCGCGCGCGCACCAGAAAACGGAAAGCTCTCGTCCAAAGAACTGCAAAAACATTACGACGTTACGGATAACTTTGAAATCAACCAACGAGGACTTCCGCGTGGACTGCGTGCTACAGACAATTATCAAATTCAGGCTATCCTTCGCAACCGAAGCGCTGCCAACTTATGCTACACACGTGGCCGAGATGTAACTGCCCCGCTAATTGCGCTAATGTCTGGATTATCTGCCTGCGTAGAGTTACACACTCCGCCTGCCTCTAAACGAGAGAGGTGGTCCCTGCGGCTTGTCCAATCTCACCCACGGGGTCAACTTGTCATGTTGACAGAAAACCTGCGAATGTATTACGCTAGTAAGTTGGGATTTAGCCAGAAACACTTGATTGTTGCTCCTGACGGAGTAGACTCAAAACGCTTTTATCCTACGCTTCCAGCACACGAGGCACGCAAATCTCTCGGAATGTCAGATGGACCATGGGTGATATACATAGGAGGACTCTACGAAGGTCGTGGACTGAATACGCTATTTAGAGCCGCTACACGTCTGCCACACAACACAATGGTCGTTGGTGGACGAAATGAAGCAGAAATCAGGAAGTGGAAAAAAACTGCAAATCAAATCAATGCTAAAAACGTCTATTTCGCCGGTTACCAGCCACCCTCGAAAGTACCCATGTATCTAGCAGCAGCCGATGCACTTGTCATGCCATATGATAAAACTATAATGACACCCAGTGGCGAAGACACAGCTGCCTGGGCTTCGCCACTCAAGATGTTTGAATACATGGCTGCAGCACGCCCAATTGTAGCGACTGACTTATCCATCGTAAAAGGAGTACTAAAACACAATCACAATGCGCTACTGATCACCCCTGGCGATGCAACCGCACTGCGAAATGCACTACAGAGACTGAATACAAATCCCCAATTGAGAGAACGATTAGCCAACAATGCACGCTCTGACGCCTCTCACCACACCTGGGACGCACGTGCCCAACATATTATTGCTAACTTGGGAGTAAATTGAAGCGATGAACATATTAATCACTGGAGGTTTAGGAGCAGTCGGCATCCCACTCGGGACAGAGTTACGCCAACGCTCACACACTGTATGGGTATGTGACGTACCCCACGCACCTGAACCGAACTATAAACGCTGCGATATATCTGAGTTTCGACAAATCCAACATGTAATTGAAACTATTGAGCCTGAATTCGTGTACCACCTGGCAGCAGAATTCGGGCGCCGCAACGGCGAGGAACACTACGACAAAGTGTGGCGTACAAATGCAATAGGTACCAAAAACCTACTGCGCTTACAAGAACAATGTAAGTTTCGCATGTGTTTCACCAGCAGCTCCGAAATTTACGGTGATTGGCACGATTTGATGTCGGAAGATGTGCCGGAACAGCAACCAATCCGACAGCTAAATGATTATGCTATCTCAAAGTGGGTCAACGAGATGCAAATCATGAATTCAACTGCCAGATTCGGAACTGAAACAGTTCGAGTTCGCCTGTTCAACACATACGGACCGGGTGAACATTACTCTGAATATCGTAGCGTTATCTGCCAATTCATTTACCATGCGCTACACAATTTGCCTTATACTGTCTACCTAGACCACCACCGTACCTCATCATACATCAGTGATACGGTTCACACCTTGGCCAACATCGCCGACCCACAACGATTCAAGCCTGGCGAGGTATACAACATCTCGGGAAGCGAATATCACGACATCAAGACCATCTCCGACATGATATTATCCCATCTCGGAAAAGACGACCGACAGGTGATATATGAACGCTTGGAAACACACAACACGCGTAACAAAAAGGGCGACCAAAGCAAATCACAGAGAGACCTAGGACACCGGACGCGCGTAAAACTGGCCGAGGGTATCCCACTCACAATCGATTGGCAAAAACAATCCTATGGTTTCTCCTAATTTCACATCCCGCAAAATCGTAGTGATAGGCACCGGATACGTTGGGCTGCCTGCGGCCCTCCTGCTGGCCCGTGCCGGACACTCCGTTGTCGGCGTAGACATCGACGAGAACATAGTTCAAGCAATCAACGCGGGAATTCTGCACATAAAAGAAGACCAGTTGCAGGCCATCATGGATGAACCAGAAGTGAAAAAAAATATCACAGCGCAATCCGCCCCTTGTCCAGCGGATATCTTCTTAATTGCAGTTCCCACACCACTGGATGTCCAGAAGCAGGCGTCTGACTTGAGTATGGTCATTGAGGCTACTGAGTCGCTCATTCCACATCTTCGTGAAGGAAATCTTGTAATTTTAGAATCCACAGTGCCACCGCTAACTTGTCGCACCACAATAACTCCCTTGCTGCAGCGTTCGGGGTTAAAAATAGGCGAAACGCTGCATCTGGCACATTGTCCAGAACGTATTCTCCCCGGAGACGTATTCCATGAAATTGTTCACAATGATCGCATTATCGGAGCCGAAAATAGTAAAAGTCGCTCAATGGCAGCAGATGTCTATTCAACTTTCGTACAAGGAGATCTGCTTCTCACAGACGATGTCACAGCTGAAATGGTGAAGTTAATGGAAAACACTTATCGAGATGTGAACATCGCACTAGGAAACGAGTTTGCCGCTGTGGCACATACTCTCCAAATTGATATTGGCGAGGCCATTAGATTAGCAAATCAGCATCCACGTGTGGACATTCTAAATCCCGGTATCGGCGTCGGCGGACATTGTATTCCCATCGACCCATGGTTTATCAAAGAAGTTGACCCGACTAATGCGCGTCTAATTTTCGCAGCAAGAACGATAAATGATGAAATACCCACTAAGGTAGCAGCACATATTCGAGACACAGTGCGTGGAATCGAAAACCCTCAGATAGTCGCAATTGGTGCAGCTTACAAAGAAAATACAGCGGACACACGAGAAAGCCCCTCTGTTGAAATAGTACGGCTATTGCGTTCCTACGGGTTCCGAGTAAATCATTTTGACCCATTTGTAGAAGGCATGGAATTCCCAACGACTATAGAAGACGCCTGCAAAAACGCCGATTGTCTAGCGTTGCTGGTAAAACACAAGATTGTGATGGACGAATTCAATGCCAAGCGCACCGAGATTGAGAATGTGATGAAAACTCCAACAATACTTCAGTTTTAGACACTCACGGAACGGAAATATCCTGCAAATACAGCCAATCATCACCAACTGAAGTTCCCTCAGTTATTTGAAGACGCTCACCAGATTCAAAATCATAGATTCCGATGCCTAACCGATAATCCCCGGTCGGCAATTCAGACAATAAGATAATATGATGCATACTTACAATCTCTCCATCACTCCATTGGTCAACTGGCACACCGCTATCATTACGCATAAGTTCGTCCAATCCATAAGCCAAATCTCCGCTGTTTTTGTTCAACAGATGTAAGAAAAGATGGTATGGCTCCGACAATCGCTTATCGAACTCCAGATCTAAGACTTTGTTAAGGAACGCATAAACCTTATGCATCATAGTACGTACTTTATACTCCACCCGCCAGTGAGTGACAATTGCTAATCTCTCATTTCTGAGAGAGAAATCGTACCCCAGCAGCCTAAGATTTTCCGAGTAAACGGCGTCCGACTGAATAGAAACTGTAGGCATCCGATACACTGGGTGGTACATGGTTTCGATTTCCCGAAGATGAGGATTGATGGATCCAGGCTCCTCATACGCAAACAGACCCCAGTGAAGAGGTCCCCTAACTAATGAAAGCCAGACACCCACGCCCGCTACCAATAAGATGCTGCCTCTACGAAAGGAAGAGTAACGACCAAACAAGTAAAGTAACCCGGATGCCAACCCAATTAGCAGGGCAATACTACCCAGACGTCCTGGGAACTCCCAAGCGAACAACCAGTGCTGCCATCCCAGCATCAGGTACAAATATACCGAAACAATGAAAATTGCAGCGGCACCCCATGACCTACCCGACACTCGCATTTCAGCACGCAACCATAGCCACTCAAAAAAAATACCAGAAGCCAACAGGCTAGCCGGCAAATAAAGCATATGATATCGACCACCATCTACACCCTTGTTAAGCTGCACGCCCAATTGCAGAACAATTGCCACAAGAATATATATATACATAGGACGTCGCCGCCCACCCTTAGTTACCCTTACCAAAGCCGCAATCACTCCAAAGGAAATAGGCATCGCCAAAAAAGAGAGTGTAGGCCATATATCCGCATGAGAATACACCAATAGCGGCCAGTACCATGGTCCAGTAGTAAACGATTTGACCTGTTCACCATACCCTAACGTCAGCGCCAATGTTGGCTCCCACAGATGACCGAAATAGCCAAGATCAGATACCCGCACCGGATGCGTAAGAAAAAACCATTCTGATCCCGCCCACCAGACAAATAATGGCGTTAGCACGATGAGAAAGATTCGCACATTACGAATTAGCCCGGGCAAATCAATACGTTGAGCCAGAGCAGGAGTAGTAGATGAAACAATCTTGATGACAATTACCACTATCATCACTACAGCAAGTGCAATCCCTTTTACCAGAAAAGTCGCGAGAGCTAACGCAGACCCAAAACATAAAATCCAGCAACCTCTTGCACCTACCCGTGACCGTACAAGCACAAGTGCCATCAGTATCGTTGCGAAAAACAGCACCGTTTCCGTATACTGAGCCTTCGACGACATGTAAACATGTAAATCATGTACGCTAAGAAATAGGGTCACAAGAGCAGGTATGGGATCCGGAAGGAGCCTTGAAGACAGTCGATAGAATGCCGCTAGTCCAACAAATCCCCACAACAATGGAAGTACTCGATATATTCTTGTATCGACCCCTCTGTACAAAATGTCATCATGTCCGGGTATCAGTTGAATTACAGTAGTCTGCATCCACCACCACAATGGTCCAAGGAATTGCCCGTTACGAAGAGGCACACCGAACAACTGCGTGGTTAGACCAGTACCCAAATGGAGATCCGGACCCATACCCAGCATATCACGCACTCCACTTTGAGTAATTCGAGGCTCATCTGCAAGAAAAGGGTATTCCAAAGCACCATGTACCCTAATCCAAGATCCTAGAAGCAATGACAAGCCGAGCAAAGCCATTGAAAGCTGACTAATACGAAATTGTTTGCGTGACGACACTTTTATCATGTCTTATCATCTCCACGACGCGAATTGTGACCATCTGACCCATACGGGCCACAGTCCCCTTATGATAAACTAGTCACTGGATACCCGGGGTTTATATAACACCCTCATATTGACATTAATGTTTCAATTCCTACTAGCCACCATTGCAATTATCATCAGCTTCATCTGTCTGTTGCCACTAACGAGTCAGACTTTCAAAGACAATGAAATCCCACGCGCTGGTGTATTCGCAACTACCTTGGTCTGGAGCACGGGAATAACGTCGCTTTACATGCTAGTAATCGGTATGATACCTGGCACATGGCTACGCCCAATAATGGTGTTACCGGTACCCTGGTTACTCTTAGGTTTCTGCATCTGGACAACAAAGAAGATACCTGACCGGATAGCTCGCAGCAAAAATCAACTCGTATTCTGGCTAACGATAATTTGCATAGGCGGTTTCGCAGTCATCAGCGTCAACAGCGTGTCCTATCCTTTTTACCGTTACGATGTCCTCGCTCGATTCGCTCCAAACGCACAGATACTCTTTGAGAGTCACTCCGTGCCCAACACACTTACCGGATACCCTCTTGGTGTTCAGATGCTCTATACGTTTGCATTCATGGCTTATGGTGCTATCAATGACCATCTCGCCGGAATGTTTGTAGCAGCTTTTTCCGGAGCCATGCTCCTTACCACATTCGCAATAGGAAAAATTGCCTTTTCTCAACGCACCGCTTGGGCCGCAGTTCTAATGCTACTTAGCTCTCGTCTGTTCGTAGATTGGTCAACATCCGGCTATGTAGATATACCTGTCGGGGTTTACCATGGCCTCACTTTTATGTGCGCGTTCCTGTGGCTTCAAAACGGGCAACGCCGCTGGGCACTATTCGCCGGAGTAATGACGGGTTTGGCTATTTGGACTAAACAGTCTGCTCTAGTATTGATTCCTGCCCTTGCTTTAGTACCATTGATACGCATACAATCGCATTCCAACAAACATTGGGAGATCAAAAACGGATTGTTTTCCGTTGGGACAGCCTTGCTTATCTCTGGTCCGTGGTACTTACGCAGTCTCCTACTCGAAGGAACTTCGGGTGTACTACCCGCACCTGGCGCATATGACGCCCAGTTCATCGATCGGTCATTTATATCGCTAATGACCTTTCTCAACCCATCAGCAGGTTGGGGCCCTTGGATGGGTCCCGCAACAACACTTGGGATAGTTCTGTGGGCAACACATTTCTTTAAACCAGATCTCGATACTACATCGGCCACTCACATCAACAGACGTCGCCGGGCCTGGCTACTGGCAGCCTTTATAGTGCCTTACCACATAATCTGGTGGCAAGGCTTTTCATACCAATCACGGTATTTGTTGGCATCCGCGCCCCTGTACGCAGTGTTAGCAGGGCACGGTACGGACTGGCTCCTGAAGCAAATGCCAGCACATTTACGGGCGCACAAATGGGTAATTCTAATTCTTGCATGCGGGATGGTCTTTACAGGTACAGCCAATCGTATGGGAGCAGTTTATCACTTAATTGTTCACCCACTCCATTCAGATGACATCAAGCTGTCACGACTAAGTCCAGATTTATGGTCTCTGACAAAATATATACGCGCTACAATTGAACCCGGATCTACCATCTATGCTATGGACGGAGCGCTAGCTTATTGGTTGCGCGAATATGATTTTAGGCAAGGATATCCATTTATGCTAAAAGATTTAGGGGATGCTGATTATTTCATTACGGCGGCCTCGGGCGAGTCAGTTTACCGCTTTTACAATGCCAAAGACAATGAGGTCTCGCAAGCACTCGGAGATGCGAAGATACTCCCTGAAATTTATCGGCATAACGCAACAGTGTCGGTGTACCATGTAGGTCCATTAGAGCCATGAATGAGATACTCTCCTGGATATTAGCGTTACTTCCAGTTCCACTAACAGCTAGCTATTTAGCTCCAATAATCGCCGGGTCACGACTGCGTCCTCCGGACACACTCTTTTGGCCTCTGAGTGTAGGTCTGGGAATCGGAATTTTCACCATATTGGTGACAATAATAGCATTCACTGGCCTTACTCCAGGGCATATTTGGCTCATTCTAGCGACGCTATGGAGCATCAGTGCACTTTGGGGAAATTGGCCCCGCTTGCGAGTTGTATCAGAAACATGTTGGAGTCAAATGATGCAAGGGAAAATTAGTAAGTGGGTATGGGTGGCTAAAGGCTTAATCTTTCTGGTAGTCTTGGGGCATGCAAGTTATTACCCTTTCACCGGTGATGATGAAATTAGCCGCTACGCATACTTAGCGCGGCTGCTTCTCGAAAAGGGAAAAATGGCGGCAGAGGTACGTGGGTATCCCGCCCTGCTTCCAGCAGCATATGCGAGTACTTTTATTGCGTCAAGTGGTATCCACGAGCAAGCTGCAAAAATGTACCCGGTTCTGATGTCGGCCATGACAATTTGGGCTACTTACGCCCTTGCTTTGCAATGGTTTGGGAGAATAGCAGCAGCTGTTGCTGGACTAACCTTAGCCGCCACTCCACTTTTCATAAATTGGGCCCCTATTGGTTACTTAGATATCACCACCGGATTGTATTTCGTCCTATGTGCATTCGCACTCGAACTCTGGCGCCGTCGACTAGACACTGGGTGGGCCCTAGTCACCGGGATACTCGCCGGACTTGCCCTGTGGACAAAACAAGCTGGATTCGCAATGTTGCCCATCATTGGAATTGTGGTTATCACCCAGGCCATGCGCAGCTGGAAACAACACGAACCAACGATAGCACGACTCACACTAAAGCACGGGTTATTAATCCTGGCGGTCGCGTTGGCTTCTTGTGGATGGTGGTATCTGCGCAACGCTCTCTACGACGGTTGGGGAGGAGCCATACCTGATGCTGGATTGTATCATTTGTTGATCGCGCCACGCAATCCACTTCAACTAATTCCCTTCTTAGGAAACTTCCTCGATTTTGGCTGGCTAACCGCACCGCTCTACATAGCGGGACTTGCCTACGCACTCAACAACACACGGAACTCTACGGTACACCGTTTACTGCTTTATTGTGTTCCATACACGATTTTGTGGTGGTGGCGCTTTTCATTTGACGCACGTCTCCTTCTGGCAGTACTACCATTCTACGCGATACTAGTTGGAGCAACGGGAGCCTCTGCATGGCGTCATATCGTAGCTATTACACCCTATCGAGCGCACCAATTTATCGGCATTATCGTCATTATATTAATTACTGCGGCTGGCATCTATCAAGCTAAGTTAGGAGGATTACTTCAATGGGCCACTAATCCCAGCGCTAGCTATGCCCAACGCCTTACACGCGCCAAAGGAGACCTTTATCCTACAGTCCAATTCCTGCAAATGCAAATAGACCCCTCAACAATCATATACTCAACCGATGTGCGAATTCGCTATTATCTGATTGACCGTCCCATCATTGTAGGTTACCCCAACATGAGCAATCTAAAACCAGGCGACATCCTTGTGATCGGCTCATGGAGTAAATCGGTTTATAATGAGCTCGGTTTACAGAACAACCCGTTGCCACACCTTGATGACGACCAATTATTCAAGAAACTCTATACCGGACCGTCCGACAAACTAGCGGTATTCCAGACACTTCCATCATGAACAAAATCCCTGAAGTTTCAGTAGTACTACCTTGCCTTAATGAAGCAAAAACAGTTGCACACTGCGTAGAACAAGCTATAAAGACACTTGCCGAAAGTGGATTACACGGTGAGGTGATAGTCAGCGACAATGGCTCCAGAGATGGTTCTGCCGAGCTCGCTAGCAATGCCGGAGCGCGCGTAGTACATGAATCCAGACGTGGATATGGTAGCGCCTATCTATGTGGCATTGCTGCTGCACAAGCACCCATCATCATCATGGCGGATGCAGATAACACCTATGACCTCCATGAAATACCGAGGCTGGTAGCCAAACTACGCGAAGGATACGACATTGTGCTCGGTTCGCGCCTTGGCGGCGTCATACTCCCAGGAGCCATGCCATGGCTGCATCGATACGTGGGCAATCCTATCCTAACTGGCCTATTGAACCGCCTCTTTAGGATGAAGCTGCAGGATGCTCATACAGGATTACGAGCCTTCACCCGCATCGGTTACGATCGTTTAGAACTAAGCACAACAGGAATGGAATTCGCTTCGGAGATGATAATAAGTGCTGGCCAACAGCGCTTGAAGGTAACCGAAGTGCCAATCACCTATTATCCACGTGCAGGTACATCAAAACTTAACACCTGGCGCGATGGCTGGCGACATCTGCGCTACCTGATGCTCCGCAGCCCAACACACTTGTTCCTCACTCCAGGCTTTGCTTTAGTTTTGCTCGGTTGGCTGCCACTCATAGCACTAGCTGCTGGACCAATCGTGATATGGGGTTTGTTCTTCGATTTTCACTACATGATTGCGGGTAGCGCGGTCGCTCTACTAGGACTGCAATTGCTGAGTCTCGGTGTACATGGCAAAACATACTTGATTGCCAATAATCTGGAGAAACCAGATCGAATAATGGAATGGATGCAAAAGAACTTCACTCTTGAACGCGGTCTGTTTTCCGGCGTAGTGCTGCTAATGATTGGTATTGGGTTTGGCGTACGAATATTTATTACCTGGACGCAACACGGTTTTGAAGATATATTCGAACTGCGCTCCGGACTAGTAGCTCTCACACTTGCGGTGAGTGGTACGCAAGTCATATTCGCCGCTCTCTTTTTGAGCATGCTGCAAGTCAAAACGCGCGACGACTAATGCGAATACTGGTCGTACAAGAAACTGACTGGATGCAACGTGGTCCACACCAGCAGCATCATCTTTTCGAGCGACTTTCAGAACGTGGACATGAAATCACAGTAGTCGATTTTGAAATCCTGTACACACCATGGCCCAAGACCCCCTTATTGGCCCCACGTATGGAGTGGAACAATGTATCACGCACAAATCCAAAGGCACGTATACAGGTTATCCGGCCACAGACAATAAGGATACCGGGCATAGCACGTATAACCTCTTTAATCACCTTTTATAGTGAAATCGCGCGAATAACACGTTCTCTACGACCAGACTTAATTGTAGATTATGCAATTTCTACGGGAGCGAGCGCATTATTACTAGCACGATCAAAACGCATCCCCTTCGTCATGCACATGATTGACTCGCTGCATACTCTCGCGCCCCACAAATTGATCTGGCCTCTCGCGCGCTCATTTGAATCCCAGTTACTGCGCAGCGCAGATACGACAATCTACATTAGCGAGCAGCTTAAAGAGTATGGAATCACCCTAGGGGCTCGGTCAGACACAGCATACAAGATAAGTAGCGGAGTAGACCTCAACAGATTCCACCCACACCACGATAGGATCGAGATACGCCGCACATTGAACATTGCAGATGACGACGTGCTCCTAGTATTTGTTGGTTGGATTTATAACTTCGCAGGTGTTGACACGGTCATGCATACGCTGCCGGATTTACCTACCAACCTCAAATTGCTTATTGTGGGTGATGGTGAGGCAAAAGAACGCTTACAGGACCTACAGGATTCGCTAGGTCTACATGACCGGGTTACCTTCGCAGGACAGCAAGCATACGATAAAATTCCGAATTTCATGACAGCCGCAGATGTATGCGTGATGTATTCAGACCTAAATCCGATCACACGCAACATCATACCAATCAAGACTTTCGAGTATATGGCCTCTGGTCGACCTGTTTTGGCTAGCGAGCTCCCCGGAGTAATGAGGGAAGTGCCACCCGGAAATGGCATTATTTTCACAAAAAAGGATGAATTAAGGAATGCTTTACAGCGACTTCTGAATTCATCTACCCGAGAAGAAGAGGGCGCTAAAGCGCGTGCCTTCGTGCAAGAACACTGCGACTGGTCAAAATTGACCGACAGGTTCGAGGAAGTCCTTAACACCATCGTAGCCCTAGAAAAATAGGGGCTCTCTTAATCGACCACTTGACATCTGCATCACCTAAACATACAATTTAATCTGCGATTCACCCAACAAAATTATACCGATTGTGAGGGAGAGACTACTGTGCAATGATGCACGGTAGCACCGAAGGTGCAAGTCCATTCTTGGATGAAACTCTCAGGTAAAAGGACCGCGCAATCGTTGTATCCTCTGGAAAGTCCTATGACACCGACGGGGCAAGCTCGGCATCGCCGTGTGAATCTCTCAGGTTTATGACAGAGGGGACGCTCGTGAAAATCCGTGCGTCCCCTTTTTTTGTTGCCGGCACCAGACGTGCAAAATCGTAAAATGACAAGGAGATAGCTACATGAATTGGAGTGCCCCCGATGACAGAAGATACACTGAAACTGACGAGTGGATCATGATTGCGGGAGACACAGCAAAAGTGGGTATCACAGATTACGCCCAGGATCAGCTCTCAGACATCGTATATGTGGAACTACCAGCAACTGGTGCATCTTTTGATACAGGAGACATCATTGCCATAGTCGAGTCTGTCAAAGCAGCGGCTGATGTACACATGCCATTAAGCGGCGTAGTAACCGAAGCAAACCGCGACCTTGAGGACCAACCGGACAAAGTCAACAGTGACCCCCATGGAGATGCATGGTTCATCAAGGTCAAACTCCATCATCCCTCCAAAATTGACGCCTTGATGGACTCCGAAGCATATGCACATCATTGCGCTGCCCGCAACAATTGAATAGAGCTACATGGCTTTTAACCATACTGACACAGAAACATTATTCTGACCAAACATGAATTATCTACCACACACTACCGAAGACCGGAATGACATGCTTGCGGCATGCGGAGTAGAGGATATATCCGATTTCTTCGCAATAATTCCAGAGAAAAAACGCTTTCCAACACTCGACCTCCCGGAACCGTTATCGGAAATGGAAGTATTGCGCGAGTTGAAAGAATTAGCTGAGTCCAACGCCGACGCTGAACACCATCCCTGTTTTCTTGGCGCCGGGGCATATCACCACTACGTACCCGCACTGGTTAATCACATGTTGCTGCGCGGCGAATTTCTTACGGCATACACTCCGTATCAGCCAGAGGTATCTCAAGGTACGCTGCAAACTATGTTTGAATATCAGAGCATGATTTGTGCCCTCACTGGCATGGAGGTAGCAAACGCCAGTCACTACGACGGAGCAACATCCGCAGCAGAGGCAGTCATCATGGCGCTCAAACATTTCAGAGGACACCGCACGAAAATTGTCCTATCTCCAACCCTACACCCTCAGTACAGCCAAGTCATATATACCTATACCCAAGGAATGGGAATAAAAACATTGGCAGTAAACGAACCTCCGGATGAACTAGATAACCTAAATACACATATTGATGAGCAGACCGCATTGGTCATCATGCAGTACCCCAATTTCCTAGGAGAATTAGAGGACATCGAAAATGTTGCAAAAGCCTCACATGACAATGGTGCACTGCTCTGCGTGGTAACCAATCCAATCGCTATGGGAATGTTAAAGCCACCGGGAGAATACGGCGCCGACATCGTAGTCGGTGAAGGGCAGCCGCTAGGCATTCCCATGTCCTATGGCGGACCGTACCTCGGTTTTTTTGCCACGCGCCAAAAACTCGTACGTCAAATGTCAGGCCGGTTGGTAGGAGAAACATTGGATGTAAACGGAAAACCGAGCTACGCACTTACGCTCACACCGCGAGAGCAACATATCCGTCGTGACAAAGCCACCTCCAATATCTGCACAAATCAGGGCCTGATGGCTACTGCAGCTGCTATCTACCTTTCGGTACTAGGGAAACAGGGTTTGCGTGAAGTCGCAGAGTTGTGTTTCCACAAAGCCCATTATGCCTCTGACTGCATAGACACACTTCCCGGGTATTCAGTAAGACGCGAAAGACCGTTTTTCCTAGAATTTGTTTTGCGCTGCCCCGCTCCAGTGTCAGAGATAAATGCCATTCTCTTTGACGATTATGGAATCATTGGTGGCTATGACCTCGGTCAAGACCACGACGATCTCAAAAACCACATGTTGTTGGCCGTCACAGAAATGAACACACGCGACGATATTGATGCTCTCGTAGAAGCACTCGGAGCCATAAAATGATATCTCCCAATAAACGTGAGGAACCGTTAGTATACGAATTAAGTAGACCTGGGCGCAGAGGTATCCAGTTTCCCGACCCAGATGTTCCCCGAACGAAACTGCCGTCAAGTTTGCTTCGCGAGGACCTAAACCTACCGGAAATCACACAGCTAGATGCGGTGCGTCATTTCCAACGTCTTTCTCAATTAAATCATTCCATAGATTCTGGGTTCTATCCACTCGGATCGTGCACTATGAAGTACAACCCACGAGTTAATGAGGATGCTGCTCGCATTCCCGGGTTTCTATACACCCACCCGTTGCAGGACACCAACACTGTACAAGGCAGCTTGGCATTGATGCATGAGCTGCAGGAATGGCTAAAAGAAATCGGTGGTTTTGCCGGAGTGAGCCTCCAACCCGCAGCGGGTGCGCACGGAGAACTCAGCGGAATCCTTATGATACGAGCCTACCACCTTGCACGTGGCGACAAAGGTAGACGCAAGATTCTTATCCCCGATTCCGCACACGGCACCAACCCAGCGAGCACCACCATGAGTGGCTTAGAACTGATTGAGTTGCCCTCTGATAAACGCGGAAACGTGGACGTAAAAGTGCTTCGCTCCGCATGCAGTGAAAATGTTGCCGGACTTATGATTACCAACCCCAACACATTAGGCCTATTCGAAGAACACATAGAGGAAGTGGTGGACATAGTCCATGACTGTGGCGGATTGATTTACGGGGACGGAGCAAACATGAATGCACTTACTGGAATTGTTCGCCCGGGTGACCTAGGGTTTGATGTAATGCACTATAACCTACATAAGACTTTTTCCACACCACACGGTGGTGGTGGTCCTGGGTCTGGTCCAGTGGGAGTTTCAGAACGCCTAATGGATTTCCTTCCAGATCCATTAGTGACAATAATCGAAGATAGCGACGAAGACGAACCGCCCCTTTACGGATTCAAGACACCACCTAAAACTATAGGTCGAATGAAAGCCTTTAACGGTCAGTTCGGAACATTGGTAAGAGCATATGCTTACATCCGTGCACACGGCGGAGACGGACTGCGAGGAAACGCGGAACACGCCGTACTCAATGCAAACTACCTACTCTCCAAAGTACGAGATGCTTATCACCTACCATTTGAACGTACATGTCTCCACGAATTCGTAATCGAAGGTCGCTGGCGGGATGTTCCTAACGTACACGCACTTGATATCAGCAAACGACTAATGGATTACGGATTTCATCCCCCAACAAACTACTTCCCACTTATCGTGAAGGAGGCGTTGATGATAGAACCCACTGAAACTGAAAGTCGGGAAACGCTTGACGCATTTGCGGACGCATTACTTGAAATTGCTGCCGCAGCACACAACAACCCCGATGAGTTACGCACGGCGCCACAAACAACACCGGTGGGGCGTATAGATGAGGTGCGAGCTGCTCGCAACCTCGTGCTATGCTGCCACACGCAATACCCGTCGAATCCAGATCCCTCCGCCGACCCCGAGTCCTGAAACCTCTAGAGTGAGTCGAACGAAAAATATATTGCCAGTTAGTGTTTTGGGGGAAGCTTTATAATCGCTACTTACAGCATGCGTGTGAATATTGGCAAAACCATACAGACCATCTCCAATATTTTCAATATCCAATACCTATTACGCAACCACTAATGCTCCTTTACTACCTCAATATCACCGTCTAACCTCAATATGGTCCAAATCTCGAGCAACTACTGTGTTAGCAAACACCGATTGTGCCTCAGCAGTCACATCACGTTCGCGGTAGCGCCGCGACAGATGTGTAAGATATAGACTGCGTACATTTGCGGCTTGAGCCAGTTCTGCCGCCTGCAGCGCAGTAAGATGGCCAAAACGTCGAGCAAGATCCAGCTCAGAATGCAGATATGTCGCTTCTACCACTAGAGCATCAGCATCACGACAATGTTCGAGAATATCATCAGTTTCCCCAGCATCACCCACATGCACAAGTTTAGTTCCAGCCTCAACCGGACCCAACACATCATCCGGGTGCACAATCTTACCTTCAGGCAAGGTGATTGTACGACCCTGAACCAAATCACGCCTTTCCGGTCCGTTTGGGACTCCCAACTCAACCGCTTTTTCCTCCAGAAACGGCCTACGAGGTTTTTCCTGAAAGACAAATCCAAAACACTGTCCGCCACGGTGTGTCACCGGAAATGCCATTAGCTCGAACGAGTTTCCATCAGCAATGATCGCACCAGGAACAATCTCCTTAAACTCAATGCGTAACTGCTCGCGTTCTCCACGAAACACCACCCCGAATACCAGATCACGTATGCGCCGCAGCGCTCTCTGGCCAGCCCAGATTTCCACATGTTCAATAGCTTCCCATCGCGTGAGAGTGGATAACAAACCACCTAGACCTAATATGTGATCCAGATGCCCATGAGTGATTAGAATCTTCTGCAGACGTTTAAATCCCAAACCGCTTCTGAGAATCTGACGTTGCGTGCCCTCGCCACAATCAATCAGAAAACGATGGTCTCGATGCATAACAACGTGCGCAGAAAGACCGCGATGCACTGACGGCGCAGACGCCGACGTTCCTAGGAATACAAATTCAAACACAGTTATTTATCTGGATATAGCTCACAAAAGGTATCCTCTACCTATTACTGTTTGGTCTACCGCTCACACTGATTATAATCCATATGATCGCAGGCTTCGGCACAGGGCATATGGTATCATTCCAATTGCTTGTCCTAGCAGTGCGCCTAGTAATTGCTAAACACACTCGCACTCAACTTAGTAGAAAGGTGAACTCTCTTGGAAAACATAGCCGTCATTGGCGCCGGATACGTGGGGCTAGTCACTAGTGCATGTTTCGCAGATTTGGGCAACCGAGTATGCTGCCTAGATATCGACACGGAACGCATAATGAATCTAAAAAAAGGCGTGCTACCCATCTATGAGCCAGGCCTTGCAGAGATGGTGAATCGCCATCTTCAAGCCAAACGGTTACGCTTCACAACAGAGTATGAGGATGCCCTTAAAGATAGTGAATTCGCATTCATAGCAGTGGGTACTCCAGAAGGAGTAGACGGAGAAGCTGATCTACAATACGTGCGACAGGCAGCTACCTCAATAGCCAAAACAATGAAAGTTCCACTGGTAATTGTCAACAAATCCACCGTACCTGTAGGAACCGGAGATTGGGTAGCAGACATCGTACGTAATAATCAGGTTGATTCCATCGACTTTTCTGTCGTATCTTGCCCAGAATTCTTACGGGAGGGCAATGCACTACAAGATTTCATGAACCCGCACCGCACCGTCCTAGGATCTCTTGATCCTGAAGCCGCTGACCGAGTCGCTCAGCTTCACCTACCACTGCGCGCACCAATTATGGTAACGGATTTGCGCACTGCCGAGATGATCAAATACGCGTCGAACGCGTTTCTAGCCACTAGAATATCCTTTATCAACGAAATTGCTAACATCTGCGAAGATCTTGGCGCAGATGTTAAGGAGGTAGCCATAGGCATGGGCTACGATCCACGAATCGGACCCGCATTCCTAGACGCCGGAATTGGATACGGGGGCAGCTGCTTCCCAAAAGATGTAAAAGCTCTCGCGCACATGGCATCGGTACAGGGAAAACATCCACAGTTGTTACAAAGTGTGATGGATATCAACACAGATGCTAGGTTAAAAGTATTGGACAGATTACAGGAAACCCTAGGGAGTGATTTGACTGGAAAAACTATAGGGCTACTAGGACTGGCTTTCAAGCCCAACACTGACGACATGCGTGATGCACCCTCTATGCACATAGCCTCTACTCTTATGCAAGCCGGTGCAAAGGTGCACGCTTACGACCCTGCGGCAATGACCGGAGCCCAAAGGCTGATGCCTGAAATCCACTATTTTGAAGACTCCTACACACTAGCGTCTGGCTGCGATGCCCTGGTAGTAGTGACCGAATGGAACGAATTTAAACAGCTGGACCTGAGCCGACTTCTAGATGCAATGAGTGGAACCGTGCTCATCGACGGACGCAACATCTATTCCGCAGTTGAGATGCGAGAATATGGATTTATTTATCGCGGAATCGGTCGTGGATACGACGCTGGTGACGAGACGGACAAATAATGTCACAAAACCATGTAACCAAGACGCGACTGCGAAATGGACTAACAGTGATCTTAAAGACTGTCCATACAGTACCAATTGTAAGCTTCTGGGTATGGTATCGCGTGGGCTCACGCCACGAACACACAGGGCGCACAGGCAGTTCTCACTGGGTAGAACACATGCAGTTTAAGGGCACGGAGGCTTTCCCTGCTGACAGCGTAGAGCGGGCAGTTTCACGGGTGGGGGGTGTGTGGAATGCCATGACTTGGGTAGATTGGACCGCATACTTCGAGACCATGCCAGCAGATCAAATAGATTTGGCACTGCAATTGGAAGCTGACCGAATGACCAACAGCCGTTTCACGGAAAAAGATGTGGAATCTGAACGCACTGTCATCATTTCCGAAAGACAGGGAAGCGAAAACCAACCCACTTTCCTGCTATCTGAGGAGGTACAAGCAGCAGCGTTTCGAGTACATCCTTACCACCACGAAGTTCTTGGAGATCAGGTCGACATTGAAACGATGACCCGCGATGACCTGTACGAGCACTACCGCGCGCAGTACTCTCCCGGCAACGCCATTGTAGTAGCCGTTGGTGACTTCAAAACAACACCGATGCTAAAACGCATTCGCACCCTTTTTGGTACCATACCTAAGAGCAAGATTAAACCATCACTAATAAGACCAGAACCTAAACAGCGCGGTGAACGCCGAATTGAAATCAACGGGGAAGGTCAAACGGCGTATCTACAAGCTGCCTACCATGCGCCCGCAGCCACTGACCCAGATTTCTTCCCCATGATTGTGCTCGACAGCATTCTCGCAGGTGCCAGCGCTTTTAATCTTTTTGGCGGCGGCATCAGCAACAAAACAAGTCGCCTTTACCGCGCCCTCGTCCTAACTGAACTAGCAGCTGGATTCAGTGGCAGTCTTGCCGCCACGGTTGACCCATATCTTTACAGCATCACCTGCGCAGCGCGTCCAGAAAGCACACTAGAAAACCTAGAGGCCGCATTGGACCAAGAAATGGACCGAGCCATGACAACAACACCAACACCACAGGAAATGGAAAAAGCGAAAAAACAGGCACGTGCAATGTTCGCTTATAGCGCTGAGAGCGTCTCAAACTTGGGGTTTTGGTATGGATTTGCCGAAATCCTAGATCAATATACCTGGTTCACAAATTACTTGAACCGACTGAACGCAGTTACCGCCACGGATGTACAACGAGTAGCACAAAATGTACTCGCGAACTCCAACAGGACAGTGGGCCACTACAACCCCAGGGCCCACTAAGGACTTAAGCGCACTTCGATGCCCCAGCTGCTGGGACCACACGACGTCACCCGACGCATCTTGCCAAACGGTATCACCGTTATAGTACGCGAGAATATGAACAGTCCCTCAGTGATTGTAGATGCCAGCATGCAAATTGGATCTATATACGAGAATCGTTCACAAGCAGGTTTAGCAAACTTTACCGCATCCATGCTAATGCAAGGCACCGACAACTCCACCTTCAAACAGATACACGAACGTATCGAATCTGTTGGAGCCAGACTCGATAGCGCCTGCGGCGTGCACACTGGGGGTTTCAGCGGGAAGGCACTTGCCGAAGACCTTGATTTGCTACTCGCAACGGCGGCTGATACTGTACGCAATCCCACTTTCCCCGCAGACCACGTCGAACGCATCCGCGGAGAAATCCTTACAGGCCTTGCCATGCGCGCTCACAACACACGCGCGATGGCTTCGCTGACTTTCTATGAAACATTGTTTGGAAGGGAACATCCTTATGGTTACAGCAATGATGGTTACCCAGACACCATTGTAAATCTCAGGCGCAAAGACATGCAACAATTCCATGGTAAACACTACGGACCACAAGAAATGGTTATTGTAATCGTCGGTAGTGTTTCCACGCGGACTGCCATCAGACTGGTTGACAAACACTTCGGCGACTGGAGTAACAAGAAACAACCCGCTCGCCCGCCCATACCCACCGCAATACCAATGAGCGCTAGTCAAAGCCGGGCAGTACACATACCGGGTAAGACCCAAACCGACATAGTACTAGGTTTTTTCGGCCCACGGCGTAGCGACCCTGATTTCCAAGCAGTTAGTGTAGCCAACAACATCCTTGGTGTCTTCGGTATGTACGGACGGCTTGGAAAAAGAGTACGCAAGAAACAGGGTCTAGCATATTATTCGTTTAGTCGCGCTAATGGCAGTTTCGGTCCTGGAACTTGGAGGTTAATTGCCGGAGTAAATCCAGAAAAGGTAGATACTGCAGTTGCCGCTATGCTCGCCGAAATCAAACGCCTAGCAACCCGACTGGTTACGCCCACGGAACTGGCAGATAGCAAATCATTTATCCTAGGGCTTCTTCCATTGCAACTCGAGACCAACGAGGGAGTAGCAGGGACATTGACAACGATAGAATTACACGAGCTCGGACTCGATTACCTCCAGCGCCTTCCGGACCAGATCAACGCCCTCACTCGAGCAGATATTCGCAGTGCAGCCGCCCGCTTACTGGATAGCAACAAATATGTCTTAGCCACGGCCGGACCAAAGTAATATGTTGCGCACCGGCATTGACATCATCGAAATACATCGCGTAGATCAAGTAATCATAAATCGCGGCGAACGTTTTCTCAAGCGAGTCTATACCAAGAAAGAACTGTCTGATGCCAATGGGCGGACACCGTCGCTAGCCGCACGTCTGGCAGCCAAGGAGGCAGTATCCAAGGCACTCGGTTGTGGCATAGGAACAGTCAGCTGGCATGACATCGAAATTAGCCGCGACAAGAATCGGATGCCAGTACTTCGATTGCATGGCGAAGCATTAGCATTGGCCACAAAACTAGGGCTAACCGAGTGGACACTGAGTCTAAGCCACACCCATGATCACGCCGCAGCCGTGGTAGTAGCAATTTGAACCAGTAACCCAGTACTATTAAAGCGTTGACTGACAAATAACCCGCATGGTAGAATCAACTAGCCCAAGAGAGGTTATCCACCGTAATCAATCGTGGAGGGATGGCCGAGTGGATTAAGGCGGTTGTCTTGAAAACAACTGTGGGGGAAACCTCACCGGGGGTTCGAATCCCTCTCCCTCCGCCATAATTGTCACCCGGGGAGGTGCCGGAGTGGACGAACGGGGCCGCCTGCTAAGTGGTTGTCGGGGTAAAACTCGACCGAGGGTTCGAATCCCTCCCTCCCCGCCAAATCCCCTATAATGTCTGCCATAACTGGCAAACTTGCCCTCGTAGCTCAGCGGATAGAGCACCTGGTTGCGGACTAGGGGGTCGCAGGTTCAAGTCCTGCCGAGGGCGCCATAAACCCTCTGTGCAAGCAAGTCACAGAGGGTTTGTTCTTTTTAAAAAGACATGGATAGCCACTACCCACACCTACTACAATTTTCAGCCAACTGATCCCATGAATAAGATTTTTAGTCAGGCTTTAATACTAGTACATCACCATCAACATTCTCGCGCCCGAAAGTCATCTGCAAATACTCCACTCTTTGGTGCCCGTCAATTAGATCATCGTAATGCTCGCTGAATAAATTACCCGACTGTCCGGTAGTATGCATAAACAAACTATTATTCCAATCGTTCAAATCTACAATCTGTCTATAGCTAGGCACAGCTGTCTGTTTGTACGGTTCTGAGAAACTATAAGGCCCAACGTTAACCGTGTACGGACCACCACCATTACCAATCTTGCGCTGAAAAATCGTGCGTAACCCCACCACCTCACTAAAGGGATTATGTGCGTAGATGGTCTGATGCACCTTGCCCCATTGCCAGTTGCCCATGCTCTTACCTAGCATTTCCTCTAACGTATCCAAAGCCTCACCAAGGGCCTGACTAGTAGCATCAACACAGGTCTCCATAGGCATCGTCAGTACATTGTCACACCACCTATTAGCACTTTCACTAAGTACAACCGACAAAAAGGAAGCATGTCGACGTTCAACAAAATGCTCGTAAACCGAGCCTCGCAAATCATCCTCGAAAACGACTAGCCCCAACTGTTGGAACCAAGCAGTGTATATAGTCGGTGCTACACTCTCAGCATCCATCTCACCGTCCCATTTACGCAGAAACTCAAGTGCCATCATCTCACGATCATCCTTCGGATCGACCGCCAATAAATATGGCATCAACTCCTGCACTTGACGACTCACTTGATCACCCTGAATTTGAACCATATCCGCGCGTGATAGCTTGAGACCCCTAGCAGTCCTTTGCTCTATTAACTCCAGAACTCGTTCTGCACGATATGGTGGCGCCCAGCTGCTAGAAATAAAATATGGGTAATCATCTTGCACAACTTTGTTGTTCGCAGTAACAATGAAACCCTCGTCTGGATTGAACGCATGTGGCAATTCCTCAAAAGGAATCCAACCTTTCCACTCATAATCGCTGCTCCATCCCGGCACCGGCGCCGTTCCATTGCCCTTCGATCGAACAGGGATGCGACCGGGTCCGTAATATCCAATGTTGCCCTCCCGATCCCCGTAGACTATGTTCTGGCTAGGAGCAACATATGACGATAGTGCATCCGTGAACTCATCCCAATTAGAAGCATAGAGCATATTGAAGAAGGCCACAGCTGTAGTATCCCCTTCATCTAGGGCTGTCCAACGAAGTGCTAGAGGAGAGGTAACCTTTCCAGCGACATCGCTTATAAGTGGCCCATGACGAGTACTACGCGCAGCATATTGAAGTATTTCTTCTTCACCCTTAACCAAAATTTCCTCCCCAACGATGGTCATATCTACCCACTCACCATCCACTTCATACTGGTTCGGATTTTGTGGATTGATACGCTCAATAAACAAATCTTGCACATCTGGACCCATATTGGTCAGTCCCCAAGCGATATTATCGTTGTGACCAATGGGAACAATTGGTAGTCCTGGAAAAGTAGTGCCGGTCACATGTAACTCTTCCCCCTGCAACTCAACCAAATACCAAATAGAAGGAATACTAGCTCCCAGATGCGGATCATTAGCTAACAGGGGTTGTCCACTTTCTGTATGACGGCCAGCAATAACCCAACTATTACTGCCCATGTCGAGTCCACCCAACTGCAGATTGTCCTTAAGGAAAGAATCCAAGGTCAGCAATGAATAAGCATTGTCGGAAGCCAAAATGGTGGTTGCCCCAGACGGGTACCCGGGCATGAGTTCCTCAGTGCGCTCCTGTCCTACAGCTGGTAGCAGCAACGCACGCAATAACTCATCATCCCAGTTACCGCCCAAGTCCCACATCATCATCTTTGACCACACCATGGAATCATATACAGTCCATGGCTCTGGCGTGACACCCAATATCAAAAATTCAACCGGCAGCGTGTGCCCCTCTTCAATCCACCCATTAACTCCGGCAACATACGCTTCTATAGCCAGTTTCGTCTCCGTATCTAGTGCCCGCCAAGCACTTACCCCAGCACGATAAGTACCTAATGTGCGGAGGAATTTGTCCACATCCAGAGTGACATCACCCATTATCTCGCTCAAACGTCCCGCACCAATGCGCCGCTGTAATTCCATCTGCCAAAGTCGATCCTGAGCATGTACATATCCGAGAGCGAAGAACGCATCATTGTCTGTAGATGCAAAAATATGCGGCACACCATTCTTGTCACGCACAATCTCTACCTGACCATCCAAGCCTGCAACCGAGACAGTGCCGATAGTCTTAGGCAAGCTGGCAAGCAAGTAAAACCACCCTACCGTAACCATTAGTACCAGAAGCACTAATACAATGATCACAATTTTCATTCTGAATCTTGGTAATTCAGGCATCGGAGTGCTCCAAAGAAACGCTAGTCCTTATTGAGAGTATACGAGCCACAATTTTCACCGTCAAGTTACCGCACGTATACAATTACTTGACAACCAGCATCAATTTGAGATAATCCTCACAAGCGGATAGCTTGGAATCACATAGGCAGATGCACAGATACAGATGGTCGCAAACTTAAAGCCTAGTACTGAAGAATCTGGTGTACATTCACTCTCGAACCGCATGGGGATAATATGTTTAGGCTACAGCCTGAATTGCCCCTGAATTTCCATTAATGTCACGCCAATATCCACAGGTTACCGTGGATATTGGGCCATATTGGCCCAATAAAGCAAGTCTCAGCATGACAGATCAATTTAATGGGTACCAAGGAATCAGTGTGCCTGATTCCTTATTTGGGGCGGGATTGATTTTTTAGGACCGACACCACCGCAACTATCGGAGATAACGATGCTTGAATCCCTTCAGAAAAACGCAGAGAAGGCCCTCTCGGAACTGCAGAACGTCACGGACACGACGAGTCTGAAAGAGTGGCGCTCGCAAAATCTCGGCAAGGAAAGTGTGATTATGCAGACCTTGGGTAACCTAGGTGGCCTTCCTACTTCAGAGCGTCCTGTAATTGGCCGTCAAGCCAACAATATCCGTCAAAATCTGGAAACAGCATTTCAGAAGCGCATTGATCAACTGCGGGACTCCGCTTCCGAAACATTACCGACTGCTTCTCTAGACGTCACCCTGCCAGGTAGGCCTGTCCAACACGGACGACTGCACATAGTCACTCAAACTATGCGGCGCATCTATGCAATCTGGGCAGACATGGGATTTCAAATATACCGCTCTCCTGATGTAGAGACTGATGAATACAATTTTGAATTACTGAACATTCCAAAGCATCATCCTGCGCGCGACATGTGGGACACATTTCACACCGATACTCCAGGAATAATCCTCCGAACGCATACATCGCCGGGACAAATTCACGCCATGCGTGAGTACTGCCCGAACCCAATTCGAGTAATTTTACCGGGAATGTGCTATCGCTACGAGCAAATCACAGCCCGCTCCGAAATTCAGTTCAACCAAGTTGAAGGACTCGCGATTGGCCAGAATATCCGCTTCACCGATTTAAAGGGTACATTGAGCGATTTTGCCCGACGCATGTTTAGTGCGAACACAGCTACTCGCTTTCGCGCGTCTCATTTCCCTTTCACAGAGCCAAGTGCAGAAATGGATGTTGAGTGCTTCCTCTGCTCAGGCGGGGGATGCTCAGTTTGCAAACACACCGGTTGGCTGGAGATTTTGGGATGCGGAATGGTGCATCCAACGGTACTAGAGAATGGTGGTTACAACCCTCGTGAATTTACCGGCTTTGCCTTCGGAATGGGTCCGGAACGGATAACCATGCTCAAATACGGCATCAAGGACATCCGCTACTTTTGGGGAAATGATTTGCGCTTCCTAGAACAATTTTAGTCAGAGGACTGACTATGAGTTCACTCCATAGAAACACTCACCTTAAATCAAAAGCCATTACAAGAGCCATCAAGCCATGAAAATCCCACTAAGCTGGCTAAAAGAATATGTTGCACTCGACCAACCTCCACACGAACTTGGAGACCTACTTACGTTCGCTGGCCTTGAGGTAGAGGAAATGGAGTACATAGGTCTAGCACAACCGAACCACAATCTACATCAGTCAAAAACGACCGGTCTTGAATGGGACAAAGATTATTTTGTGGTCGCCGAAATAATTGCGGTCGAGCCTCACCCAAACGCAGACCGACTAGTCCTCGCGAAGCTGCATGACGGCAAACGCGAGCATATTGTGCTTACTGGAGCCCCCAACCTTTTCCCATTCAATGGTAAGGGACCATTACGTGACCCACTCAAAGTAGCATATGCACGAGAAGGAGCACTTCTTTATGATG
>Ga0310344_10000278_pt1 | contig 41556 bp, 37 predicted proteins | sample HC15DNA20200_MG_FD_203801 | JGI IMG/M metagenome (GOLD analysis project Ga0310344, IMG submission 203801) | Marine microbial communities from station ALOHA, North Pacific Subtropical Gyre - HC15-DNA-20-200_MG | ecosystem: Environmental > Aquatic > Marine > Oceanic | place: Pacific Ocean: North...
TACGAGTGGCTATAGGTACTCCTTCAGAGGATGGTTCACTCACAGTCCACGGTACGGCTACTGGTAAATCCAAAGGAATCCTCAAAGGGTCAGTTGTGAATCTGAGAGAGGCATCGGCCTCCATTTCCGACTGCTTCAAAAATGCAATAGCTAACACTGGTATCTCTCCCGAATATTCCATTTTGGGAATCAGTGATCCTCATATAGATACGCTCAGAACCGTCGGGACGATACACCGAGAATCGCTATCGGGAACAACTAGCGAAGATCTAAATGCAGCATTACAAAACGCGTATCCTCGTAAGTTGCCTGCAGGCAAAGAATTACTACATATAATGCCTGTAAGCTATGTTCTAGACGATATCCCGGGGGTCACCCGTCCAGTTGGCATGCACGCAGAAGACCTTCAAGTCAAAGCTACTAGCATCCTTGGAGGCTCGAGTACTTTAGCGAGCTTGAAAAAAGTAGCAAAAAGCGCTGGAGTCAACCCTAAAGGCATCGTGCTCACATCTCTATGTTTAGGTGAGTCGATTTTAACACAAGATCAACGACAACAAGGCACGCTTTTGGTGGATATGGGAGCAGGAACAACCAGCGTAACACATTTTGAAAACGGAGCTATCACTGGTGCAAGGGTAGTCGGTATCGGTGGTAATAACATAACAAACGATATAGCAGTAGTGCTCGGAATCCCCTACAACGAAGCAGAGCGGGCAAAAATATCTTCAGGAACGGTAGAGCCGTGGAGAGCATCTTCAACAGGAGAATTATCAGTCACAGGATTCAATGAAAATGAAGTAGGAACTATTTCTCAGCGGGAACTTTGTGCCGTTATTAGAGAACGAGCTGATGAAATCTTCCAGTTGATTCGCAATGAACTCGACAATATGGGGATCCAACCCTTACCTACACTAGAGGTAGTACTAACCGGAAAAACCTCTACGATGCGAGGGATGAAAGACCTGGCTCAGGACACCCTAGGGTGCCGAGTACAAATACTCTCTGCAACACAAGAACCAAATCAAACTGACCTAGATGCTGCCAGAGCGGAAAGCCTTCTAAGCTGGTGGCACGCCCATTCCGCTACACCAATAATGAACACCAACCAATCATACGCTAGCAAGTCCATATTCAATCAGCTAGCCGCCTTGCGAAGGAAATTAGTCGCGGCCTAACTGGCCAAGCGAAACCAAAAGGGGGAAAACGCAATGATGGAGAGTACAGAACTTGACGGAGTAGCCAAACTAAAAGTAGTAGGAGTAGGCGGAGGTGGAGGCAACGCTGTGTCTCGAATGTTCAAAGAAAGAATCCCTGGAGTCGAATACCTTATTATGAACACCGACGCACAGGCTCTACTACGCAACGAAGTCGGCGTCAGTGTAAGACTCGGAGAAAAGCTTACGCGCGGCTTAGGTGTAGGTGGCAATCCGGAACGCGGTCGTGAAGCAGCCGAAGAAAGTAGAGACGACCTTGTCGATATCTTACAAGGAGTTGACCTAGTATTCATCGCTGCAGGCATGGGTGGGGGAACAGGTACTGGAGCGGCACCCGTAGTGGCAGAAATCGCTAGGGAATTAGGAGCTTTAACTATAGGTGTCGTAACTAAGCCATTCGGGTTTGAAGGAAGACCGCGACATCTTGCTGCAGAAAAAGGAGCTCAAGAACTCAAAGACAATGTAGACACACTTATCATCATACCAAACGACCGCTTACTCGAGATGTCAGAAGAAGATCTTACCATGGAGCAGGCTTACAAACTTGCTGACGATGTACTGAAACAAGGGGTGCAGTGTATAGCAGAAATCATTACCACCCCTGGAATAATCAATCTTGACTTCGCTGATGTAAGAACTGTAATGCAAAATGCAGGACCAGCTTGGATGGCAATAGGCACTGCAAAAGGAGAGGGCCGAGCTGTAGAAGCGGCCAGAGAGGCTATAAATAGTCCATTGCTAGACTCCAGAATTGATGGAGCCCGAGGTGTCATCATCAACATCACAGGCGGGACTGATCTCAAGATTGCCGAAGTTTACGAAGCAGCTGACGTAGTTCGTGCAGCTGTTGACCCAGAGGCAACGATAATGTTTGGACAAGTAACCGACGCGAGAATGGAAGATGAGATTAAAATCACCCTGGTTGCCACAGGCTTTCCTGCGAACGGGTCTATGGATAATGAAGATATCGAAAGATTAATGAGTAATGATCCATATCAGTCTCGCGTATCAGATTTAGAAATCCCAACTTTTATTAGAAATGGGAGGGGACCACAGACACTGCGCTACAATCGATAGGGCTCAAGAGATTAGTAAATCCGGTTGGCTCCTGCATCTCCTGTAACAGAAGCAGAGTCGACAATAATTCATTGAGGCTTCCACATTTACCGAATACAGGAGCGGTACAGGAGGCACTCTTCAGCCTAGAACAAGCCGGTCTGAATTTCCTTGCGATAGCAAATGGATTCAGTCTCACGAACCGGCTTGATCGTAGGCTTGCTTGAGGGGTTGTCTTAGGTGGCGAGACAACCCCTCCCTCTTTTATTTCTCGCTATTTGAACCCCAAATACTTACCGACCCCCTTTAAAAAAGACGCGTTAATTACTTGACAAAAAATCACAAAATGACCATACTGATAGTGCTCGCTCATTGCAAGGGCACTATATATTGTGGTTATGGAAAATGGACTGTCCTTATTGTAACTACATAGATTCGAAAGTTGTGGATTCACGCGATGCGGGGATCGAAGGTGTCAGACGAAGACGGCAATGTGTATCCTGCGGATCACGATTTACAACATACGAACGCATCCAAACGACAACAATGTCCGTAATAAAGCGAGATGGTAGGAGAGAAGAATTCAATCGTGAAAAGGTTCTCCGTAGTCTACGTCTTGCCTGCGCGAAGCGGCCGCTGACAGCGGGATCTCTAGAAAAAATCGCGTATGAAATCGAATTGTACGTACAAGATCTGGGAAGAACTGAATTAGGCTCATACTTCTTAGGTGAATTAATTATGAATCATCTTCAAGACCTTGATCGAGTAGCATACATACGATATGCAAGCGTATACAGAGATTTCCAAGACTTGGACTCGTTTCGCAAAGAAGTAGATACCTTAATAGAAAAGGCAAGTAATCCCTCAATACCTAACCCCCAGCTCAGCTTACTACCCCTTGACCCCCCCTTAACTAGCAAAAAACGGAGACATCCGACGAAAGCAAGGAAACTCTAATCGCTAGTAAGATTGACAGACTGTAAAGAAAAACCATCGAAAATTCAATACGGGTAATATGTACCCAGATATGAGAGGATCTTCATGACAACTACCCTTGATCTCACTGATAACGGTCTAACCGTACTCCAAACACGCTACCTAGCGAAGGGTGAAACTCCGAGTGATCTCTTCCAGCGAGTAGCTAACCATATCGCGAAAGCAGAACCAACGGAACAGAGAGAATACTGGTCTTCCTCGTTTTTTGACCTTATGGCTGCATGCATTTTTATGCCAAACTCGCCAACTTTATTCAACGCAGGAACCGGCCAAGGGACACTGTCTGCATGCTTCGTCATACCTGTTGATGACAAAATGGAAAGCATTATGCACGCAGCGACCGTCTCAGCAATGATACAAAAATTTGGTGGAGGTATAGGGTATTCTTTCTCCAACTTACGGCCTATAGGCAGCCCCATCGCAACTACTCAGGGCAAAGCATGCGGGTCTGTTGCCGTGCTAAAACTTATGAGTTCCTTATCTGACATGATCACACAAGGTGGTAAACGACATGGAGCCAATATGGGTATACTTGATGTAAGTCATCCTGAGATTCTCGACTTCATTCACATGAAAGATGACAATTCAACAGCACAAAATTTCAATATATCTGTAGCAATCACTGACACATTCCTCCAAGCTGTCAAAGACGACGCTATCTGGGGCACTGTAGACCCTTCTTCTGGTGAAGTGGTGGATTCCATACCAGCACGCAAAATATGGAACGAAATTATTGATTCTGCTTGGACAACCGGAGATCCAGGTCTATATTTTATAGACGAAGCCAACCGCAACAATCCAACCCCACACTTAGGAAGGCTGGAATCCACTAACCCGTGCGGGGAAGTGCCCCTTCTCCCCTTTGAGGCATGCAATCTTGGTTCAATCAATTTGCAGAAATTTGTTCGGCACGGAGGAACACCGTGGTTTGATTTCACAGATCTGGAAACTACCGTGAAGACGGCAGCAAGATTCCTTGATAACGTAGTTACTATGAACGAATTCCCTGCAGAGGAAGTAAGCGCAGCTGTTTCCGCAACCAGAAAAACTGGACTTGGAGTTATGGGTTGGCACGATGCTCTAATTGAATTAGGTATTCCCTACGACTCACCTCAGGCACTAGAGCTAGCAGATCAAGTGATGGGCTCTATAAATCGAGTAGCGAAAAAGGTATCTATAGAGCTCGGCATCGAGAGGGGGTCTTACCCCGGCTCAATGGAAGAAGGCCCTATGCGTAACGCAACACGGACATGTATAGCTCCAACTGGAAGTATCAGTGCGATAGCAGGATGCTCAAGTGGCATAGAGCCCATCTTCGCGTTAGCTTATGTCAAGAACGTACTTGACGGGAAACGCTTACAAGAAGTAAACCCCACATTTATATCAGTCGCGAAAAAGCGTGGTTTTTACAGTGAAGACCTTTTAAAGGAAATAGTAGCAACTGGTAGCTGCCAGCACATAGATTCAGTTCCTGAAGACGTAAAACACCTCTTCCGCACAGCGATGGAAATCGATTATGAAACTCACATTAGAATGCAAGCCGTATTTCAATCACACACTGACTTGGCTGTAAGTAAAACTATAAATATGCGGAACGATGCAACAAGAGAAGATGTAGATCAAGCGTATAAATTGGCAGCCCAATTAGGATGCACCGGTATAACAATATACCGGGATGGATCAAAGCCAACTCAAGTCCTTGAAGTTGCGCGCTCCACCGAAAACGAAGTTACCCAAAACCTGATACTTGAAGATGGAGTATCATCGCTACCGAGACAGCGCCCCAATATGATGTCAGGATCAACTGAAAGGCTGCGCACCGGTCATGGGAACATGTATGTAACTATCAATTTTGACGAAATCGGAAAGCCATTCGAAGTGTTTACAAACCTTGGTAAAGCTGGGGGATGTGATTCTGCACAATTAGAGGCGATATCAAGACTAGCTTCACTGGCCTTAAGATCTGGCGTGCAAACTCAAGAAGTAATTGAGCAACTATCTTCTATAACCTGCTGTCCAGCATGGGATGGAGGAACGCTAATACGATCTGCTCCAGATGCTGTAGGATTAGCCTTAAAACGACATCTAAGCGAGCATCATCCTGAAGCTGTTCAGGACAACGCGCTAGAAACTCAGTTCGCTTTATTCCCATCTTCTGTCGCTGTTGCAACCGCTACAGACACCCCAAACTCTACCAACAATGGATATAAGAGATCCTGTCCAGAATGTGGCGGCGGATCTTTGGCTTACCAAGAAGGCTGTGTCACATGCCTGACGTGCGCATTCTCTGAATGTTCAGGATAATCCCTTATGACGCAATATCCAGTTATAGGCATAACCATAGGCGATCCTCACGGGATTGGTCCAGAGGTATCACTCAAGGCCTTAGAGAAACTCGGCCAACAACTTGAGTACAGGCCTATACTAATAGGGAATCTACAGGTACTGCGCAATACAGCTACCAGGCTCCAGGTATCACTGGATTTAAATCCCATACGAGAAGTCAACGACTCAAGTCAGGATGGGGCCGTGGGTGTCTTGGATGATGGCAACTTCGATGCATCCTCCGTTGAACTAGGAACTCTATCAGCCAATGCGGGCAAGGCAGCGGTTGATTGGGTCTTACGAGCAGGACATTTGGCAAAAGACAATGCAATTCAGGCAATTGTCACCGCCCCCATAAACAAAGAGGCAGCTAGACTTGCTGGCTGTGCCGAAGTTGGGCACATGGAAATATTTCAAACCCTTACCGGTGCTGCTTCCTGTGCCACAATGCTATCAACTGGAAATCTCAGGGTAGTTCATCTAACAACCCATCGTTCTCTTCGAATTGCTTGTGACTATGTCACAAAAGAAAACGTTCTAGATAAGCTCATTCTCACAAAAATGTCATTTGAGTCTTGGGGAATGAAAAATCCCAGAATCGGCGTGGCTGCCCTGAATCCTCACGCTAGCGATGGCGGGCTCATAGGCTCCGAGGAAATAGAGCATATTTCTCCTGCAATTGCAGAGGCACAGTCTCTGGGAATTGCGGCCACAGGGCCAATTGGGGCAGATACAATCTTTCATCAAGCCATAAACGGAGAATATGACGTTGTCTTAGCAATGTACCATGATCAAGGTCATATACCGATCAAAGTACATGGATTCGAAAAAAGTATTTCCATAAACTTGGGGTTTCCTTTCGTGAGAACATCGGTCGACCACGGGACAGCTTTTGACATCGTAGGAAAAGGAATTGCGGATTCCTCCAGCATGGAAGAAGCGCTAAAAGCAGCCGTGAACTTAGCTTCTAGTAAAGGATTACCTCAACATTAGAAATGGAGGACCTAACGGTGCAGGTAGCTTTCATAGGTGGCGGCAATATGGCAGATGCCATTATCACAGGATTGGTTAGCTCACGCGTATTAGAACCAACGGAAATAATTGTCTCAGACACTTCACTAGATAGACTAAGATACCTAACGGAAAAACATCATGTAGGTACTACTCAAAGCAACACTGAAGCAATAGCAAATTGCGAAATTGTTTTCGTTGCGGTGAAACCTCAAGTTGTACCACAATTGCTTATAGAACTAAAAGGGTCTTTGGATCCCCGCCAGAGCATAGCATCAATAGCAGCTGGAGTTACTATCGCAACCTACTCGGAGGGTCTATCCCACGACCGGATCATACGCATCATGCCAAACACTCCAGCTCTTATCGGTCAAAGTATGAGCGTTTGGACAGCCACTGAATCCGTACCTGAATCAATAATTGCCTGGATGCGTTCTAGCTTACAAGCGATTGGAACCGAACTCTATGTTTCATCTGAATCCACACTCAATCAAGCAACCGCAGTTAGCGGAAGTGGCCCAGCTTACGCTTTCCGATTTGTTGAAACTCTCATTGAAGCGGGAGTACTAATTGGGTTAAGTTATGATGTAGCTCGCCTATTAGCTACGAAAACAATAGAGGGAAGCATAGCTTTAATGCAGGAAACTCAGCAGCACCCTGCAGAACTCCGGAACAGCGTTACCTCACCAGCCGGAACGACGGCTGCGGCATTAAGCACTCTTTCAGACAAAGGATTTGATTCAGCTATACTTCAAGCGATCCGTGCTGCATACAACAGATCATTGGAGCTAGGAGGATAAATTGGTCGAAGCTATAGTCACAACCATAGGCATATGTCTAGACCTTATATCACTAGCCATTCTCTTTAGAGTTATAATTTCATGGGTAAGTGTAATCTCACCAGGTTTGATCAGCCGTAACCACCCAATTGTATCAGCAATCGTTCAGGTGACAGAACCGCTACTGATGCCTATACGCAAGGCACTCCCCCAAACTGGCACAATTGACTTTTCCCCTCTCCTGCTCATGTTCGTAATAATCGCACTCAATCAAATCCTTGAGCGCATATAATTGACGCCCAATTCCTGATACTGGGAAAGTACTAAGTCTACTTCCCAGGTGAATTTGCCTAATTACCTTAGTGCCTTTCTTCCTTTGGGGAAAATTTATTACAGAATGGTGGATACATGGCCCCCATAGCCCTAGTCATTGATAGTAGTGCATCAATCACACCCGATCGAAGCAATGCAATCCCTTTTGTCACAGTTCCACAAACTGTCACCATACAATCAATCCCACATTCGGATTGGCAATCACCAACTGACTCATTCTACCAATCGCTAACCAAAAACCCCGAATGGTACAAAACAAGTGCGGCTAATCCTGATTCGTATTTACAAGCGTATAAAACAGCTTCACGCCTAGCAAACCAAATTTTATGCATAACTCCATCACCTAAACTGAGTGCTGCATACAATTCTGCAAAAATCGCTAAAAAGCAATTCAAGCAACTAATGGGACCGACGACTGACATTAGGGTGATTAACTCAGAATCCGGAGGACCTGGGATGAGCGTGCTCGTCCCCTATTTAAGTGAAATAATAGATTCAGACGCTGAAATCACAGATGTCGAACAAAAACTATTGCAAGTCATAAGACAACTGCGTTTTATTGCAGTTGTTCCTTCATTAAGGCACCTTAGGAACAGTGGACGAGTTCCTTGGATTGCTGCGGTGGCAGCACGCGCTGTTAACGCGAAATTTGTTATCGAATTATCTGGTAATCGTACAAAATTGCTTGCTATTACTAAACATATGACCACTGCCTTAGAGCGTCTAATAAAAGAAATACACCTATCGAGACTAGACTCCCTACCCCTAAAAATCCCGGCCACCATAATGAACGCTAACAACATTGACGCCAGTGAGTTTCTCTTGAATGAATTCGCCGCACGAAGTAATCCGCTAGATATTATAAATTTCAACGTTTCAGCGGCAGTGGCAACACACGTTGGCCCTGGATTCATCGGTACCGCATTTTTTGATTCCACCATTCGCAAATGACAACATGGTCTCAATCAAACAAATCAGAATAAGTCTTAACAATTTCAGGTAACGCATGATCCCAACGATATTCCGTGTTCCGCCACATATCGTTCGATTGACTTGATGAGCCCCTTTGCCAATTGCTATAAAGACAATCAAGGGTACCACTGAGTGCCGAATCATCCAAGTGAGAGACTAAGTCTATCGTTGTAGTATCTGTCGCGTATGCCTCAGCAATAAGTCTATCTCGACTGAGAAATTTTTCAGGTATAATTATGCAAGAACTCTCGATACACTCTTTCAGCAAATCTTCGGATGATCTGCTTTCAATGCATTCCACTAAATCATCCAGTCCCTTAGTTTTAATCGTTCGCAACATAGTAAAATAACTCGCATAATCGCAAAGTATTCTAATCCGCCCACCATGAGCCCAACCTTTTATACGCTCAAGCACTAACCGATCCATCTCAAGAAGCGCCCGAAGCACCATCTTCCTACTATGAGAATCGCACACAACCAGCACCTTAAAACTATCAGCACCGACAAATGCTTCAATCCCAATCGAGACATCAGTTGATATTGGGACTAAGCTAACGTGAGTACGCCCTACAGAATACCGATTGATCAACACATCTATGGCTAGCTCTGAGTGAGCTATAAAGTGGTTGGCATTCCTAAGAGTACGATTCATCACCCATGACGACCGGTATGATGTAACCAAGTCAAGCAATTTCCGAACTACTGAAGGCTCAGGTGACAACTGCTCCAGAGAACTACCAAAAAATTGGTATATCACAGGAACTGCTAATCTTCGCAATATCCCGCTGTTAGGAAATCCGCCAACGATATGAACCAAATCTACCTTTTCACTGCGTACAAAGCCATCCAATCGCAACGACATTTTTGTTGTAAAATTCCAATCACTTGTAGAACGCAGATAGGCAACATCGGAACCTCCTACAGGCGCATTCGCTATACGTACGACGTCAATCCCTTCGTTCGTAAGATGATTTGCGAGTTCATCAGAGTACCTTAATACACCACTTAGGGGCATATCAATTCGGAAGCAAACCAGAGCCACTTTCATTCGCCATGCGCCCCTATCATCTCATTTAGGAATTTTCCAAGGAAGCAATGTATTCATCTACTTCCTGCAATCCCAAATAATCTTCTTGCACCAACTTGTAGCACCTATCAACATAGGCTTGAATTAATTTCTGTGCCTCATCCGATCTTATTACCGCCAAATCAGCAATTCTATCTAATTGAAATTCTTTAGGAACGTACTTGCTCAGGATAAACACCTCTGCCCGGCATTCTTGCAAGAGGACATCGTCCTCACTTTCGACAGCAAGTCTCATCTTACTAAGCATGCTAGTAAGTTCTCCCAGTTTTTGCTGCAAATCCATAAACTCATATAAGACGTCCGTAACTTGAAGCGTATCAGTTGGGAAAGTCGTATACGCGTGATCCCCTAAGCGATCTTCCCCAATGCTGTTTATATATGACGAATAAGCAGCCGAATACTCTTCTACCAACCCATTTACTTTAGCGAGTAATTCAGCCATATCTTCAGAGATCATTGCACCACCATTTAGCAGATCATCTCCTCGGCTAGATGCTACTTGCTGAATTGATAAATGCGATTCAAATTCCTCAGGAACAGGCGGGAAGGCAAAGGACGAGAGATTTGTGGTAGCTCCAGCCGTAACCTGTGGAGCCAATATAGGTGGCATATATTTGGTAACATCTACAGAGGATGGCAACACCACTATATAAGTGGCAAGTACCGAGTCTTGCTCGCCTGCTCGGGTGAAATACACTAGAGCATGACCACGTGGTTTTTCGGGATCACCAATTTCATATTGTAGAGTCATAGAAATATCCTATATCCAAATCAGTAAATCATTAACAAAATGGGGTTAATCGTCTTCTAGCGTACTTGTATCTCCCTCAGGCAACCCTAATTCCCTAGCCTTAAGCAAACGCCTCATTATTTTCCCGCTTCTAGTTTTTGGAAGAGAGTCAAGGAATTCTATTTCCCGAGGCGCCACCCCAGCTGCAAGTTTTTGTCTGGCAAACCTATTGATATCTCGGCGAAGCTCATCACTAGCCACATATCCGTCTTTTAGTGACACAAATGCCTTTACTATCTCCATGGCTATAGGATCGGGCTTACCAATAACACCAGCCTCAGCGACTGCTGGATGTTCAACCAAAGCACTCTCTACTTCAAAAGGACCAACGAGATGACCTGCAGTGTTGATTACATCATCTGTTCTACCTACAAACCAAAAGTAACCATCTAAATCCTTGCGGGCCCTATCCCCTGTTATATACCACCCCTTCATAAAACGAGATGTGTACCTACTGCGCTGCTCCCAATAGGTTTGGAACATCGATGGCCAATCCGGTCTTATGGCAAGATTCCCATCTAGATCAACACCAATTTCATCAAAATTATCATCTAGGATGGCCGCGACGACCCCTGGAATCGGTTTGCCCATAGATCCAGGTTTGATCACTTCTGATGCGTAGTTCGCAATCAAAATTGCTCCCGTCTCCGTTTGCCACCAATTGTCATGGAACGGTTGTCCCAGCACCTTTTGGGACCAAATCACCGCTTCTGGATTCAAAGGCTCTCCCACGCTCGCAGCGAAACGAAGCGATGAAAGGTCAAACTCCGCAGGCAAACTATCTCCAGCTTTCATCAACATTCTAATTGCTGTTGGCGCAGTGTACCAAACCGTGACTCCATAATCTTGAATTATCTTATACCACCGGGAGGCACCAAATCCCCCTTCGAAAATAAGTTGAGTCACTCCATTACTCCAAGGAGCAAACATACCATATGAGGTTCCAGTGACCCATCCTGGATCAGCAGTACACCAATAAATATCATCATTCCTCAGGTCTAGCGCCCATTTTCCAGTAGCGTATTGCTGTAGAATCGAAAGATGTCGATGTACCGCACCCTTTGGTTTACCCGTGGTACCAGATGTGTAGTGCATAACTGAATAATCCGCCATCGAGGTAGGCTCAATAACAAATCCCTCATCATTACCTGAAATGATCTGTTCAAAAGGAATGTCATTAGGATCTAGGGAACCCTCAAACCTTCCCTCCTTATTCACAACTATCACATGTTGCAGATCGGGAAGTTCAGTAAGGATTTCAGACACCTTCGCTCGAAGATCGGGCTGCGTAATCAAAGCAACAGCTCCACTGTTTTCCAGCCTATCCTTAACTGGATCAGGTCCAAAGGCAGAAAACAATGGACCAGCAATCGCACCCACCTTTAATATACCGAAGAAAGCCGCATAAAGTTCCGGAATTCTCTCAAGAAAAAGGAACACCCTATCGCCCTTTTTTATACCAAGTGACTTTAAGCCAGCAGCGACCTGATTGCTCTGTACCATCATATCCTCATAGGTGTATTGCTCCTCTTCCCCATTCTTCCCTACCCAAATCATAGCAATCTTGTCGCGGTTGTCTCCAAGAGCGTGCTTATCTACACACTCATAAGCTGCATTTAGGCCACCTTCAGGCAACCAAGCTAATTCATCGTAAAGCTGAGACCAATTAAATCCCTGCACCTGAGTATCATAGGAATGGATGTTATGCAAATTAGCCTCAGATACGCTCTTTATAATGAATGGGAAAGAACCTTCCATATCACAACCCTAACGTTCTTAGTTTCACCGACTAGCAGAATCCCTGAACGGCAAATGTAAAGTCACCGTCACGAAATCAACTCGCACACTACATGTATAATATATCAGAAAGCTACTCAAAACGAGAAGGCTCAACACAACACCAGAGGTTAATCTTCCACAGGATAACCAGACAGGCACAGTCGAGCGTGAAATACGAGATACCTAGAGAGAAAATATGCTGATTGGTCGCATAAATGTGCGCTTAGCCCTCTGCACTGTCATATTACTATTTGGTGTTGGTTGCATCATCATCGGAAATCTCGTAGGCAAGACCATGATCATGTTGCTCGGAATCATAAGCATACCAACCAGTATCGTTCTACTCAATCCTCTCGCTCAAAAAGCAGTAAAGTGGATTGATAGCGTGTCTGAAAATTAACAACACACCACTCATCAATAGTTATCCTGAAGGCCTCGGTATACAAATAAAGAAAGGTGACCATCCCATGCCAAAGGCAGGATTACTCTACAATCGCATAGTCATAAAAGCTGGAACTAGATTGCTCACCTCAGGCACTCGTTCTCTCAGTGCATCTGTGCTTAACTCAATAACAACACAGATAGCACAAATACGTGCTTTAGGTGCCGAAGTTGTACTAGTATCCTCTGGTGCCGTTGCAGCAGGACGGGAAAGGATTCCGGCGGGTACTAATCAAGATTCTGTTGCTAATAGACAAACTTTGGCAGCTATTGGACAACCTAAATTAATGAGCACATATAGTGACTTTTTTGCAAAGTTAGATATAGAAATTGCCCAAGCTCTAGTTTCGCATAGAGATATGGTAGACCGAATCTCCTATTTGAACGTCCGTAATACTCTTAATTCACTGCTAGCCCTCAAAATCGTGCCTATTCTTAACGAAAACGATGTTGTGTCAGTCGATGAATTAAGTGGAGAATTTGCAGGAGATAATGACAGGTTAGCAGCACTAATCGCGAATGTTATTGAGGCAGATCTTTTATTGCTGTTAGGAGACGTTCAGGGACTTTACACCGAAGATCCCAATGTAAATCCTAATGCAAGCCTAATACCTGTCATAAAAAACATAGACTCTCAGATCGAAAAAATAGCCAAGGGAACCATTACTCCGGAGGGAACAGGAGGAATGACTAGCAAGATCACAGCAGCGAAACTAGCTACAGCAACTGGAACTACCGTTGTGATTGCAGATGGAACAATAGACGATGCCATTCTACAAATAGCAACTGGAACCACTCTGGGCAGTAAATTCCTCACCGCTGCTACCAAACTTGAAAGCCGCAAGCGCTGGATGCTAAGCAATATGACTACGGAATATTACGTTACAATCGATAGTGGCGCTCTGAAAGCTCTCATCGAATCTGGAAGAAGCCTGCTGCCAGCAGGCATCACAAATGTGTTTGGTGAGTTCTCACGTGGCGATATTATTCGCATAGTTACCGAATCTGGAGTTCATGTCGCTGGCGGTATAACCAACTATCACTCAAGAGAATTGAAGGAGATATCGGGTTATCGCTCTCAAGAAATTACTAGCATCCTAGGATACAGTTATGGAGATGAAGCAGTACACCGCGATAATCTTGTATTGGTATAGAGTAGAGTATAGAGTATAGTCACTATATCAGTAGCATCCAGCACGACTATGATATGCTCCGCGAATAGGCTCACACCCGCGATCAACACCTAAAATACGGATAACAAGGTGAGTATAATTATGGCAGATAACCCAATAGACCTTACAGCAATGGGCATAGCAGCCCGCAAAGCATCGAGAATGCTGGCGAAACTACCGGAGCCAACGCGTAACTCCGCTCTATTCGCTCTAGCAAACCTTTTGGAAGATAGCCAGACCCTTATCACTGAAGCTAACGAAATTGATCAAGCTGAGGCCCAGAAACAAGGCCTAAGCGAACATATGATCGATCGGTTGATCTTGACCGGAGACCGGATCCATGCAGTAGCTGAAGGTGTACGCGAAGTGGCGACCCTTCCGGATCCACTCGGAATGCATAGAGACAGCCACACGCTACCAAATGGCCTTTGGGTGCAAAAAAGATCCGTACCTATTGGTGTAATAGCTAGCATATATGAAAGTCGACCTAACATAACAGTTGACATAGCGAGCCTATGTATAAAATCAGGTAACTCTGTGATTTTGCGAGGAGGAAAAGAAGCTTTTAATACCAATAAGGTCCTGGTATCTTTAATCCAGAAAGCATTCGCTTCATCTGAACTTCCAGATAAAGCTGTTCAATTAGTTGAATCTATTGATCGTAAGCTCGTAGGAGAGTTACTACAAATGCGCGATCATATTGACCTAATGATACCTAGAGGTGGCGAATCGCTGATCAAAGAGGTAAGTGAGAAAGCCTTTATGCCAGTAATTACGGGTGGTATTGGAGTCTGTCATACTTACGTTGATAAACATGCGAGTATTGATAAAGCCAGAGACATAATATACAACGCTAAAGTGCAGCGCCCCACCGTGTGCAACGCGTTGGACACTATATTGATCCACAGTGATGTGGTAAAAACGCATCTTCCACAGATCGCAGCTGAACTTGATAAAGCCAAAGTGGAATTGCACTGTGACTCGCCATCCCAAGCCGTCTTGTCCGAACTAACTTCAGTATACACAATTGCGGCAACACCAGAGGACTGGGGAAAAGAATATCTATCTTTGACTGCTGCAGTGAAAGTAGTATCATCAATGGAAGAAGCAATAGATCATATTGAATCGTATGGGTCTGGACATTCGGAAGCGATCATCACAGAGGACCATTCATCCGCTATGCGATTTCTAGATGAGGTCGATGCAGCGGTGGTTTATGTAAACGCAAGTACCCGCTTCACCGATGGAGGCCAATTCGGATTAGGGGCAGAAATTGCGATCAGCACTAATAAGCTACATGCCCGTGGCCCAATGGGGATTTCTGAATTAACTTCCTACAAATGGATTGTCCTAGGGGATGGGCAAATCCGCGACTGAACTTACTTGAGAATCAATATTCACAGAGCATTCAGCCAGTCTTTCTAGTGATACCCTTCTCTACTGCTTCCACAATCTTGCCAGCACCTAATCCATATTTCTCAATCAACTGGTCTGGTTTCCCAGATTCCCCATACGAGTCAAGCGCAACCATTTCAAGTGGCACCGGGTAGTGAGCCCCTAGTTCCTGAGCAACTATGCTGTTGAGACCTCCTCGGACGAAATGCTCCTCTGCAGTTATAATAACACCAGTGTCTCTGGCAGCACTTACAATTGCGTCAGTATCAATAGGAGCAAGTGTATGCATATTAAGGATCCTCACATAAATACCTTTTTCAGATAGCATATCCGCTGCCTCATGGGCTATAGCCACCATCACTCCACACGCGACAATCGTTGCGTCGTAACCATCACGCATTACCTCAGCCTTACCAATCCTAAACGTATCTTCTTTACCTGAATGTACTACAGGAGTTGCCCCACGACTCAGACGTATGTAAACGGGACCATCTATGGCTGCAGCTTCTCGCACTGCCCACTCAGTCTCAACAGAGTCGGAGGGAACCACAACGGTGAAACCTGGCATAGCGCTTATCAGCGCAATATCCTCGATCGCTTGAGCCGACATACCATCTTCACCAACAGTGATACCGGCATGGGTCAACACCAACTTCACGTTCAGTCCTCCCTGCGCCACCCCAACTCGAAGCTGATCATACGCTCGCCCAGTACCAAATACAGCAAAGGTACTCACGAAAGGAATCTTGCCACATGAAGCGAAACCTACTGCAGCACTAACGATATTCTGCTCAGCTGGCCCAAAGTCGAAAAATCGCTCCGGGAATTTTTGAGCAAACAGATTAACGACGGTAGATTTATTCAGATCGCCTCCCAGAACGACGATTTCAGGTTGCTCCTCACCTAGGCTAACTAAAGTCTTTCCATACGTCTCGCGAGTTGACTGCAGCACCACATTCTCCTAAATATAGACGATCTAGACTGAGATAGATTCGTAAGTATTGCTGACTATGTTCATCCGCTTAGTTCTGCCAACGCATCGCTAAGCTCCTGCTCATTTGGAGCTCTCCCGTGAAAATCAGGGTTATTCTCCATAAAAGTGACTCCCTTGCCTTTAACAGTGTTTGCAATCACAACTAGTGGAGTATCCTGGTTCAACGAAGCGGAATTAAGAGCGTCACATAAATCTCCAACGTCATGTCCATCCACCTGCACGACATTCCAGCCAAAAGCACGCCATTTATCTTCTAACGGCTCAATTTCCATAGCCTCACTAGTGAATCGGTCATTCTGAATACGATTCCGGTCAATAACTGCGACTAGATTACCAACCTTATAATGAGCTGCTGCCATAGCTGCTTCCCAGATCTGACCTTCATCACACTCGCCGTCACCTAAAAGCACATAAGTCTTGTAATCCTTGTTTCCCAGACGTCCAGCCAAAGCCATACCGAGACCGATTGACAATCCCTGACCTAATGATCCGGTAGAGGCATCTACTCCCGGCACCATAGTGTGCGCGTGCCCTTGCAAACGACTATTGATAGTACGAAACGTAACCAACTCTTCCGTAGGAAAGTAACCGCACTCAGACAACACTGAATAAAGGATAGGGGTGCAATGACCTTTGCTCAAAACAAACCTATCACGATCTTGCCATCCAGGATTTGCAGGGTCATGAGACATGACCCGAAAATACAGGGCTATTAGTATTTCGGTTGCTGAAAGCGAGCCCCCAGGGTGTCCACTAGACGAACCTGCGATGGTCTTTAGAACCAACCTTCGCAAATGCCGCCCTAACTCATCCACGTGTTCCGGAGTCGCTTTGGTAGAAAATCCGCTTTGTCCGTTCATAACCACTTCTCTAGTACGTATTTCGCTATTGGGAGTAGATTCGCTTACCCAAAAGACCTCCCAGATAGATATTCTTGGGGAAACCTAGGGCATTATAGCAATAAAAATAATTTGAAGTCTAGGAATCAAAGTGCTGTATAATGTTCCAACAGTATTCCTACTTTCCGAATATACCCTGTTTGGACACGAAAGAAACCCTAAGTGATCATTGATACACACACACATATCTTCCCAGAATCCATAATCAAACATCGTGCCCAATATCTCAATTTAGATGCTACATTTCGTGAGATGTACGCTAACGAAAATTCGATGCTTGCTTCAGGCGAAGATCTGATACAGGAAATGAACCATTCAGGGGTCGACATTAGTGTGATAGTTGGAATTGGTTGGCACGATTTAGAGTTGGCCCGAATGTGCAACGACTATTTTATCGAAATGGTTCGAAAGTATCCGAACAGGTTGAGATTTTTTTGCGCTGCAAACCCAAGGTGGGGAAATCAAGCTACTTACGAAATAGAGAGATGCTCCGAAAACGGTGCTCTTGGCGTCGGGGAACTCCACCCAAGTTCACAAAATTTAGACATCACCGACAAATCCATTATGCTCCCATTTTCCGAGGTTTTACACAGCCTCAACCTGAAATTACTAACCCATTCCTCAGAACCAATCGGCCATCTATATCCTGGTAAAGGGAACACCACCCCCACTTTACTCGCCGAGCTTATTGAAATCACAAAGCCATTGAATGTAATCTGTGCCCATTTGGGAGGTGGATTGCCATTCTATGGTCAGATGCCTGAAATACGTACCTTACTGTCAAACACATTGTTCGATACTGCTGCAACTCCCTTCCTATATGAATCTTCTGTTCTGCCAACCATAGCAAATATCTTATCTCCCCAACAAATTCTATTTGGAAGTGACTATCCTCTCATAAGTCAATCTCGCGCTATGAATTATGTAATAGATTCAGGCATAGACAAAAGCTCACAAGCAATGATTCTAGGAATCAACGCTATGTCCATGTATAACCTCTAAAGCTATATATCTAGAGATATCGGATATTGCTAACGCTAATGGTCCTTGGTATACTTTACGCTTGAGCATAAGAAATAATTCCGGTGATGATGACTGGGGGAGGTAATAAAGTGGAACCACAAAGACTACCAACTTGCAAACAATGTTCTGAGGGAGAATTGGTGCCCCTCTCAGATTTTGGCAGTCAAGGTGCAGCAATTCACTACAAAGCATGGGTCTGCACCGATCCAAAATGCGGCTTCAACATCAAAATCCGTAACGGTGACCTGTACCTTAACGAGCCAATCACCAACGGAGCCTCGTACTCACCTCGGGCCCGCTAACATCCTAACTGTGCAGAACCATCGAGATTTCGGTTCTCTCAACTAAACTAAGAGGGATCTGCATAATGCCAACCCCTATCCGCAACCGATCTATAGGCATATCCCTTATATTAATTGGAATTCTTCTATTGAGCGCATGTCTAGCGTACCTAGTCTATCGGTCTATTGCTACGGAAGGGCTTTCAAATCTAGAGCAATCCCGATCTCAACCGTTGAGTCACAGCTCCCAAGAATTGAGTGACCGCACGACAACACAAGGTATATCTATAGAGAGAAATCCATTTCAGGGTCCCGGATACCCGGCAGGGGCACTAGCCCCGATTGATTGGGAAACACCCTACTGGTCTGAGGGGCTCCCCCAGAACCGTCAGAATACACTTTATGATGAATACACACCGATCGACTGGGATTCTCTTCCCCCTAGCAATAGTCTACATAGAGCTCTCAGAATGAGAATCCCGAGCATCCAAGTTGATGCACACGTTGAAGAACTCGCATTAGTTGATCTGGGAACGGCAAGAGCATATGAGACTCCTGACAAAATTGTCGGGCATATACCTGAAACCGCTCATCCTGGCGGTATTGGCAACGGCTGGTACTTCGCACACTTAGAAAGCGCCCTAAATAAAGAAGGCGCAATATTTAGCGACCTGCCATTAATACCCGAAAAAATCCGAAGAGAAGAGCCCGTTTTTGTCATTGTGGATAGTAAAACCACAAGTTATTTGTACCAAGTCACTGAAACTTCCGTAAAGCGTAAAGAAGAGTTACGCGTAATTGAATCATCTACCCCGATTATAACCCTCGTAACATGCATTCCAAGATTGGTATATGATCACAGACTGTTAGTAACTGCGGAACTTATGGGGAGTAAGGACATAACGCCATAGGGGCATGCCTCTGCTATCAAATATTCTAATGAGATGGTACTATTGAACTCCCGGGACAAAACTTTCCGGTTGATGGTCCATATGGCTGAGTATCCCACCATAAAATCAGGAGTCTACGGATGCTAACACCGACCCTTGAAGAGGTTATAAAGCTACAAAATGAAGGGAATCTTATACCAATATATGCCGAGGTGCCTGCAGACCTTGAAACCCCTGCTTCTGTGTATCTGAAGGTTGCTGACACCGCTCATTCCTTCCTCTTAGAAAGTGTTCATGGAGGGGAGACTCTGGGTCGTTACAGCTTCATTGGAACCGACCCATACAAAGTGCTTGAGTTCCCAGCCACCGCAGCGCCCTACGGGCGAAAAGACCCTCTGGACTACCTTGAGGAGGAGCTGGCGCAATTTGAACCTGTCACCATTGACGGGTTACCTAGGTTTACTGGAGGAGCGGTCGGATATCTGTCTTATGAAGTAGCAAGATATTTTGAGAATTTACCCACCCCAGAATCCGACAGCTTGAAGCTGCCTGATTCAATCTACTTACTGACTGATACTCTGCTTGTATTCGACCATCTGCGGCAAACTATAAAGATCATAAGTCATGTACGAAGCAATGAGGATATAGAAACCTCCTACAAAAACGCGTCTGACAAAATAGAGCAAATCATCGCAAAATTAAAACTCCCCTTACTAGATAATCAACGAATGAACTCGGCGTCTTTAGACGGGGACTATGATGCTACGGAATCAGTATCAAACACCCCTAAAACAGACTATCTAGCCCAAGTGGGGAAAATACGGGATTACATTCATCGTGGGGATTTAATACAAGCAGTACTTTCCCAGCGTTTCGTCAGACCAACCACTGCTGATGGATTCACTATATACCGTGCGCTCAGAAGCATTAACCCCTCACCGTACATGTATTATTTGAACTTGGGTGAGTTTCAGATAATCGGAGCCTCGCCGGAAATGTTGGTGCGAGTGGAAGACGGAACTATCGATTATCATCCGATCGCAGGAACGATTAGGCGAGGGAAATCAGAAATCGAGGATCAACAACTCGCAGAGAAGCTTAAATCTGATGAAAAAGAACTAGCCGAACACATAATGCTAGTTGATCTAGGAAGAAATGATGTTGGGAAAGTCAGTGAACCTGGAAGTGTCCAAGTAACACAGCTAATGGACATCGAGCGATATTCTCACGTAATGCATATAGTGTCCCATATCACTGGCGTTTTGAAGAACGGCCTAACTGCTTACGATGTGTTACGTTCCTGTTTCCCTGCTGGCACTGTATCAGGTGCCCCGAAAATCCGTGCAATGGAAGTGCTAGCCGAATTAGAACTGGACAGGCGTGGCCCATATGCCGGAACTGTGGGATATTTCGGTTTCTCGGGAAACATGGATACTGCCATAACAATAAGAACTGTCGTACTAAAAAATGGAACAGCCTATGTTCAGGCAGGTGGAGGGATTGTGGCCGACAGCATCGAAGAAAATGAATTCCAAGAAACCCAAAACAAGGCTGCTGCTGTACTCCAAGCAATCAGCAGAGCTGAGGCGATGCTGAAATAAGTCCGAAGATCTTTCCGCAGGAGTGTATCATGATATTGCTATTAGATAATTATGATAGTTTCACATACAACATATATCAGTATCTCGCAGAATTAAATGCCGACGTAATGGTGGTACGGAATGACAAAATAACCCTTGAGGAAATTGCATCCCTTAATCCAGAGCGAATAGTTATATCCCCTGGTCCAAATGACCCAGAGCGAGCCGGAATATCTAATGAGGTAGCTTTGCAATTTGGAGGATCAATCCCCATACTCGGAATCTGTCTGGGACACCAATGTATCGGATATGCATACGGAGCAAAAGTAATCGAAGCAAGCGAAATTATGCACGGGAAGACCTCTGCAATACACCACGATGGTCAGGGAATATTCAAATCTATGCCTAATCCTTTTAAGGCCATCCGATATCACTCATTAGCCATCGCAGAGGACAGTATTCCAAACACGCTACAAATAACCGCCAAAACTGAAAATGGCATAATAATGGGCGTACGCCACAAATCTCTTTCCGTTGAGGGCATACAATTCCATCCAGAATCTATCATGACCGAATCCGGGAAAGTTTTGCTACAAAATTTTCTTGATATTACTATCTGAGGAACCATGGCAGACTCCAATACTGCTAATCGCAAATCCGCACCGAACACGTCTTTGTTACTCACTACAACAGTAACGGGGCATGGAATAAAACATTTTTACGCTGCTGCATTCCCAGTATTGTTCCCGAGTATTAAGGCAGATTTAAACCTAACCAACGCTCAACTAGGCAACATGACCACATTGCGGCTGCTGGTGGGAGGACTATTTAATTTACCAGCGGGTTTTCTCGCAGATAAATTCGGAGGCGGACGCAGACATATTTTGGCTTTCTCAATAGCCCTGACAGCACTCAGTTGTATGTTACTGGGGATCGCCCAATCGTATCCATTAATTGTCGTATTCGCTTCTCTAATGAGCGCGGCCATAACGTTCTGGCATCCTTCCGCTATAGCTTGGTTATCAGAAGGGTTTTCCAATCGAAAAGGAATGGCGATCGGTATCCACGGCACTGGAGGAAGTGCTGGAGAAGCCCTTGGTCCTTTAGTAACTGGATTATTGCTAAAATCCTTCTCGTGGCGCCCACTTTTGTCTTTGAGTGTTATACCCGGAATAATCGTCGCGATAATGATATGGATATGCCTAGGAAAGGTAGGCCAGTTCACTGCTACGACTATAACTTTAGGAACCTACATAAAAGGCACAGGTAACTTATTAAAAAATAGACGACTCCTTATCGTGCTGGCTGTCGCAGCCTGTTATGGGGGAGCCCAAGCAACAGTAATGACATTCTTGCCTATATACATAGAGGAAGATTTAGGGCTCTCTTCTACTAGTGTAGGAGTCTACATCTCAGCAATGCAAATCAGCGGAATCATCTCACAGCCTATCCTTGGATACTTATCCGATCTTTGGGGAAGACGTTCCATATTGCCACCAAGTCTAGCAATCCTAAGTCTATCACTAATAGTAATGGGCTGGACTACCTCAGGGGTACCCTTTACCTTCTTCCTCATATTAGGAGGGGCATTCCTCTTTCCTCTAATGGCAATCATACTCGCAGCAGCCGTAGACGTAGTAAGTCAAGAAGTCCAAGCCACCACTGTATCCTTAGTATTCGGATCAGCTGTTATAGTTTCATCATTCATACCTGCGGTTGCTGGCATCGTTGCTGATAATCTTGATGTGCGATTCACTTTCCTGCTTGCCGGCGGAATAGTATTATTTGCATGTGTAATATCAATTGTCACTAGGTGGAATCTTGAAGTGAATCCTGCGAAAGAGAATCACTAAACTAAAGGAGCAAGCTAATGATTCGAGATACCATCCAAACCTTGGTTCAAGGTATTTCTATATCGCGAGAAGAAGCAGCAGAAGCTATGTCCGAAATAATGTCCGGAGACTCCACAGATGCCCAAATAGCTGCTTTCGCCACAGCTTTGCGCATGAAAGGCGAAACCAGTGATGAAGTAGCAGGCATGGCCAAAACGATGATAACAATGGCGTTGCAAATCAGAGCGCCATTCGACGCGATAGATACTTGTGGCACTGGAGGAGATGGCGCAGGTACGTTCAATATATCTACTGCTGCCGCCTTTGTATTAGCAGGTGCCGGAGTGCCCGTAGCTAAACATGGCAATCGCGCGGTATCTGGATCTGTAGGCAGCGCTGACGTACTTGAAGAACTGGGAATACGCATAGATTTGCAACCTGATGCGGTAGCACACTGTTTTGAAGCTGCTGGCATAGGATTCATGTTTGCACCCATTTTCCACCCAGCGATGCGATTCGCTGCCAGTGCACGAAGAGAGATTGGAATACGAACCATATTCAATATTCTCGGACCAATAGCAAACCCAGCCAGAGTAACACGACAGGTAATCGGCGTTGCGGATGCTCGCATAGGGGAACTCGTAGCCAATGTCCAAAGAGCACTCAATGCCAAACATATCATAGTGTGCCATGGATCGAGTGGTCTAGATGAAATTTCTTTAGACGGACCAACTCGTATATGGGAACTCAAAGATTCTGTGATTCACTCATACCTTTTTGAACCCAGTAGCGTGCTACTAAATCCATCCCCAACATCCTCCTTGCAAGTTGCCTCCTCTTCAGAAAGCGCCAAGCGAATAATCTCCGTGCTGAACGGAGAGCACGGTCCATCACGTGAAATAGTACTAGCAAACGCCGCAGCCGGCATGATTGTCGGAGGAAAAGCAGGTAATTTCACTGAGGCATTGGCGCTCTCCCGAGAGTCTATAGACTCAGGCAAAGCCATAACAACGCTCAAGAAACTTCAGGAGGCAAGCAATAAATCTTGACTAATGAAACCATACTCACCCAAATAGTGAACAGAAAACGTATTGATCTCTCTGACCAAAAAAAACGAGAGCCATTGCATGTACTCAAGAGCAAACCCTCCCAACGTGATCCAATAGCGAATTTGTCTGGAGCCTTAATGGGTGACCGCATTCGGGTTATCGCCGAAGTAAAAAAGGCATCCCCCTCAAAAGGGATATTGAACAGTGACCTCGATCCCTCTTTATTATCCTTACAATACGCACGTGGTGGTGCTGCAGCGATATCTGTCCTTACGGAATCCAACTACTTCCAAGGCAGCCCTGAGGATCTAACCACGGTGAAGCAGACAGTTAAAGACTACAGGCTACCTATCTTACGAAAAGATTTCATCTTTGATCCCTACCAAATACAGGAATCATTAATGATTGGAGCAGATGCAATACTCTTAATAGTAGACATGCTATCGTCAAGGGAATTGTCCGAACTACTAGCCCTTGCAAACGACCTGTTTTTACAGTGTCTGGTAGAAGTTCACAATGAAACTGAATTGCAAACTGCTTTGGCATCTGGTGCAGAAATTATTGGAATCAATAATCGCAATCTGAAAACATTCGAAACGAGTCTCTCCACGACAGAAGACCTTGCGCCACAAATCCCCCACGGGAAGATTATTGTAAGCGAAAGTGGAATCAAGGATCCAGAAACTCTACTTCAATTGAGAAAATTAAGAGTGAATGCTGTCTTAATTGGAGAAACTTTTGTCAAATCAGAAGATCCAGAGGCAGAGGTCAAAAAATTCTCATGAATAGCTTACAAGTCAAAATCTGCGGAATCAGATCCATCAATAGTGCGTTCGCTGCTACTAAAGGAGCAGCTAGCCACATAGGATTTAATTTCGTCCCATCAAGTAAAAGACTTATCGAAGCTGATGTAGCAAAAACAATCGTCAGAGCCATAAAAGAGAATTATCCAGATATAAACACACCTAAAACAGTCGGGGTATTTGCGAACCAGCCCCTTTTATATGTGAACTCCGTGGCTGAATATTGTGAGTTAGATATGGTACAGCTTAGTGGCGAAGAGCCGCTTGCTTTTGCTGAGAAAATAATCTCACCCACCCTAAAGGCAATTAAAGTAGATACTAGCGCCCCACGGGAATCTGAACTCAGACGACTCGACCAACTTGCAAAGCTAGCGAAGCGACTAAATGTCGAGGTAATACTGGACAAATACGACCCCCATCTTCAGGGAGGTACAGGACAAACACACGATTGGCAGCTAGCAGCTAAACTAGCAGAGCATCATTCGTTCTTACTAAGTGGTGGACTACATTCAGGGAACATCCAAAGTGCAATCTCATCAGTTCGTCCCCTTGGTGTCGATGTTGCTAGTGGCATCGAAACCGACGGGAAAGACGACGCAAACAAGATAGGCAGGTTCATTACGGATGCCCAAGCCGCACATGTCCAGATATATAATTAATCCTCACTAGCCAGGAGTACTACGATGAACAAGGACTTAGATATACACGAAAACGCATATTATGGATCCTATGGAGGACAATTCGTACCAGAGACTTTGATGGTCGCTTTAGAAGAGCTACAGTCCGCTTTTCGCTCAGCGCAATCGGATCCAAGTTTCGCTCAAGATTTAGAATCTCTCCTCATGCACTTCGCAGGTAGACCAACACCTCTATATTTTGCAGAGAACCTAACTCATTCTATTGGCGGAGCACAAATATACCTGAAGCGAGAAGACTTAGCTCACACTGGAGCTCACAAAATCAATAATGCCTTAGGACAAGGTTTATTGGCAAAACGCATGGGCAAAACAAGAATCATAGCTGAAACAGGTGCTGGACAACATGGCGTTGCAACTGCAACTGTCTGTGCAATGCTTGGACTAGAATGCATTGTATATATGGGAGAGGAAGATATACGAAGACAAGAAAGCAACGTTTTCCGTATGAACTTACTTGGAGCCACTGTAAAGCCTGTGACAAGTGGCAGCAAAACCCTGAAAGACGCCATAAACGAAACTATACGAGACTGGGTGACCAACGTACAAAATACCCACTATCTTATTGGAAGCGCTGTTGGTCCGCACCCATACCCCCTGATAGTAAGAGAATTTCAGAAAATTATTGGTGAAGAGGCCAGACGTCAAATACTTGATCGAATAGGGTCGTTGCCAGATTACGCTATAGCGTGTGTGGGCGGGGGTAGTAACGCTATCGGCTTGTTCTACCCCTTCATTAATGACCTTAGTGTCAAACTTATCGGCGTTGAAGCGGGGGGGCAAGGACTGGAGCCAGGAGAGCATGCTGCTACCCTATCCACTGGAAGCAAGGGAATACTACATGGAAGCCTTTCATACTTACTTCAAGATGCCAACGGGCAAGTCAGCTCCACCAAAAGCATATCTGCCGGACTAGACTATCCAGGCGTAGGTCCCGAACATAGCCACCTCAAAGACATTGGCAGGGTAGACTATGTCTCAGCAAACGATAAGGAAGCCTTGGAAGGGTTTGAGCTACTATGCCAGACAGAAGGTATACTACCAGCTCTAGAACCGTCTCACGCGATAGCCGTCGCCGTCAAAATGGCTAGAGAATTACCACCTGAATCCACTATTCTACTCAACTTAAGTGGAAGAGGGGACAAAGACATGGGAACTGTCCGCGAAATTTTTTCAGATCAGATCAAGAGTGCTACAGAGTAGGTGGTCTAATCGGCACCCTTAAGCGTATCTAGGGTCGGTATAGTTCGTTGCATAACAGCTTCAAATTCCCGTTTAACCGCCGGGCTATTAAATAGAGCCGGTGCATCTGCAGACGACTGATAATCAGACCGTAACTCAAACCGACCGAGAAAGGCCACCCCTGTCTCCTGAGATAATTCCTCCCCTGCCCCCGACCCAAACACCTGCCCACTAAAATTCTCTACTACACCTATAATCGGAATGTTCATCTTCCTCACCATATTTAATGAGCGAGTAGCATCAAGCCGTGCCAGAGGCTGTGGCGTCGTCACTATCACGAAACCGTCCAAAGGAAGTGTCTGCATAATCGTAAGTGGAGCATCTGAAGTCCCTGGAGGAAGATCCACTATCAAATAATCAAGTTCTCCCCAGTCAGTGATTTGCAAAAATTGGTTTATAGCATTATGAACCATTGGTCCTCGCCATATGATCGCCTCATCAGGACGCTCTTGGAAAAAAGCCATCGACATTATCTTAACGCCATGAGCGACAGGCGGGAAAAACTTACCGTCCCGACTCACAGGAAGATCCACTAGTCCAAATGCTTGTGTTACATTCGGACAATCAATGTCAGCATCGAATATGCCTACCTTGAACCCGTTAGCTGCCAGCACTGCTGCTAATCCAGTGGCGATAGTTGTTTTCCCTACACCACCCTTGCCACTGTATACTGCTATCTTGTTTTTTATCGTAGCTAGTCGATCAGTGATATCACGTTTCTGCTGGAACTGCCTTTTAACCGATTCCAGTCTAGCCTGCTGTTGCGGATTACTCATCGCTAACCCTTCTTATCTTTAATCAAGTCCAAGCAGTTTCTTACCGTCTTCCGTAAGTAGCTCAGGGCTCCATGGAGGATCAAATACCATCTCGACCTCTACATCATCCACCCCATCCACTTCTGCTATACGCCACTCAGCCTGCTGAGCTATATAAGGTCCCATACCACACCCGGGAGCTGTTAAGGTCATCTGTACGTATACGTCCGCTCCTGTGAGCTGAATTTCATATACCAATCCAAGATCATAGACGTTCACCGGTATCTCTGGGTCATATACATCTCTTAGAGCCTCCACAACTGCCTCGTGAGTAACACTATCTGATGTCATTTGTGACTCCTTCTTTATTACTTTCCTGTTAACGCTTTGCACCCAATCTTAGCAAAGGAAAGCCAGAACGGTCAATCTGACGAACGTACATTTATCCTTTGATATTCCAATCAACAATCCTCTATGCGTTGATAATGCTAACCAGATGCCTCAATTCTACTATCTCATCTCGTAGCATAGCTGCCCGTTCAAATTCCATCTTTTTGGCGGATTGCTTCATTTGTTTCTCTAAATCGACTATCAACCGTTTAGCGTCAGTCGCTGATAGCCGACTACGTTCGAAACGATCGGATGTTTCAACAGAATCTTGAGTTTCTGTAATAATCCGATCAGTCAAATCACGTATTTCCTTCCTAATGCCTACTGGCACAATCCCGTTATCGTGATTGTGTTGTGCTTGAATAGTCCGTCGGCGCTGAGTCTCGTCAATCGCAGTCTTCATAGAACGTGTAACCACATCCGCATACATCACAACTTTACCATCCACATGACGCGCTGCCCTGCCCATCGTCTGAATCAAGGATCCCGCTGATCTTAAATAGCCCTCTTTGTCTGCATCGAGAATGGCCACCAAATTTACCTCTGGCAAATCCAATCCCTCTCTAAGCAAATTGATCCCGACCACGACATCGTACACACCTAGTCGCAAATCTCGCAGGATTTCTCCTCTCTCCAATGTATGTATTTCTGAATGGAGATAATGAGTGCTAATACCAATCTCCAAAAGATAATCTGACAACTCTTCAGCCATTTTCTTTGTTAACGTAGTAACTAGACACCTACTATCCGATGCGATACTTTCCTTAATTCTTTGCACTAGGTCATCTACTTGCCCCTGTATGGGATGAATCTCGACTACCGGATCAAGTAGACCTGTAGGTCGGATAACTTGTTCTACAACCTCAGCAGATTCCTGTAATTCAAATTCAGCTGGTGTAGCGGAAACAAAAACCCCCTGGTTGACTCGCTCCCAAAACTCGTCGAAATTCAAGGGTCTGTTGTCAAGAGCTGAAGGTAAGCGCCATCCATATTCGACCAAAGTACTTTTTCGGGACTTGTCGCCCTTATACATAGCTCTTAACTGCGGAATTGTCTGATGTGATTCATCTAATATAACTAGAAAGTCGTCAGGGAAATAGTCAAGAAGAGTCCAAGGAGCGCTTCCATGCTCTCTGCCACCTAAAGGTCCCGAGTAATTCTCGACGCCAGCACAGTACCCAGCTTGCAAAAGCATTTCCGTATCGTGGTTAGTTCTTTGCTCTAGTCGCTGGGCTTCCAGAAGTTTACCTTGCTGACCGAAAAACTCAAGCTGTTGTTGTAATTCGCGCTTTATCCTTCTAACTCCCTTCGTAAGCTTGTCTCTAGGAGTTACAAAGTGTCTGGCTGGATAAATAGCTACAGAATCACGTTCAGAAAGAATCTCTCCAGTAACATAATCGAGCTCAACAATACGCTCAATCTCATCACCCCAAAATTCAATTCGGATGGCAACATCATCGTAGGCAGGGACTAACTCCACCACATCACCCCGAACTCGAAAATAAGCCCTACTAAGATCCATATTAGTTCGCTCGTACTGCATCTCTACTAACTGGCGAACAAACCTCTGCCGATCACGAATCTCACCCTTACGGACTTCAGCCACGAAACTATAATAGTCTTCTGGGGAGCCAAGGCCATAAATGCAAGAAACGGACGCAACAATAATGACGTCACGTCTAGTTAAAAGCGAGCGAGTAGCAGAGTGCCTAAGCTTATCGATCTCATCGTTAATACTCGTTTCTTTTTCAATGTACGTATCGGTACGGGGTATGTATGCTTCAGGTTGGTAATAATCATAATAGCTAACAAAATACTCGACGGCGTTTTCAGGAAAGAATTCTCGCAGCTCAGTTGCCAACTGTGCTGCCAGGGTCTTATTGGGGGTCATTACTAGAGTAGGTCTCTGAACCAACTCAATTACATTAGCCATGTTAAAGGTTTTACCGCTACCCGTGACCCCCATCAACGTCTGAAACCGCAATCCCTTTTTCAATCCTCCAACCAACGACTCCACCGCCCGAGGCTGATCACCCATCATATTGAAATCGGAAACTATCTTAAATTCAGGCATAACAACAACTTACCAAGAGCCCACTACCCCAACCCATTGCTTAGTATAGGAGTAGTAAAACTCTATAATAAATTCACTCCTTCTCAAATTCCTGCTGGCTTTGTTGCAACCCACACCATAACTTCGCTAGCTTCAAGCAAATCTCCTTTTTGAAAGTCACCATATACTGTAATATCCTCAAATCCAGCTAGATTTAACAAATGTGCCATTTCATACCTATGAACATATCGAAACACCACATCTTTATAGGAGCGATTTTGGACTACCCCTTCCGATGATAAATTCTCAATAAGATACCGCGTTTCTATAATCTGGTTTAGGTTATCTGTACTGCTCTGTTCCCAAAGAATATACCGGGTACCATTATCCGGGTTAGTCACGTCAGCGCGGTAATATAGCTGACTGTCTTCCCGAGTCAAACGCCATAGGTCAGGGGTAAATAAATCAAGTGCCAACAATCCATCAGGCCTAAGATGCTCATATACGCGATTTAAGACTATCCTCTGTTCAGCAACACTAAGAAACAACGAAAACGAATTATACGGTATAACCACGAGATCAAACTGCTTTCCTAAATCGAAAGTTAAGATGCTATCCTGAACGAATTCCACTGCTCCGGACGTAGCTGGAGCATCTTTCAATCGATCTGCAGCCAGTGAGAGCATATGTGAAGACTTATCAACTCCAACAACATCGACTCCTGCCTCTGCCATAGGAATCGCAACCCTACCAGTACCACATGTAAGGTCTAAAACATTACCCCCGGTCTCTTTAGCCAAATCAACGTAGAACGGAATGTCTTCAGTTCGCAATAGATCAATGGGATCGTATTCTGCACCCCAATCATCGTAATTAGTTCCCATATTCTTATCCTTCTCTGGATTTGAGTCCACGGAATTCGTACTCATGACTGCGCAATTGAATCAAGGTTTTGCAAAGCTTGTAATATTAGATCTTGTGAGGTCGCGTTATCTTCTACGATCAAATTCCTGACTGCCTCTCGAGCATCATCCGGGCTATATCCCAATCCTACCAAAGCCGCAACTGCATCATTGCTTACGGGCAAAACAGTGCTTACAAATTCCAACGGATCCCCACCAAATTTATCTTTCAATTCGACAATAATTCTCTCGGCTCCCCGCTTTCCAATTCCCTGTGCACGCCGGAGAGCAGCCACATTACCCTCTATAATTGCAGTCACCAACTCTTTACCTTCCATGACGGAAAGCAAATTCAAGGCATTTCTTGGCCCGATACCAGAGATGCCAATCAATGTCTGAAACAACTCCAAATCATCCTCAGTGCTAAACCCATAAAGCTGAATAGTGTCATCATGAACCTGCAAATACGTATGCATCTGTACTATAGTACCGGTTGAAGGCAAAGCATCAGCAGCTAATCTCGGAATATCCAATCGCACGCTAATACCACCTACGGTGACTATCATTGAGCCGGAATCCTTTTTCGCTAATATCCCTTGAATTGCCCTAATCATTCAAATCCTCGATCAACCAATTACCGATATAACTAACCGATGAACTGATTTAGTCTTACAGAATACGCATGGCACACAGCGACCCCAATCGCATCCGCTGCGTCAAGCGACTTGGGCTCCGGAACTCCCAGAATCGCCGATATCATATATCTAACCTGTTCCTTCTCGGCCAGCCCATACCCAGTCACAGCTTGTTTGACCTGCGATGGAGAGTATCTGGCCACCGGTATACCATGGCTAGCCGCTACCAGTAATACTAATGTTTCAGCTCTTGCTACGGCCATCGCAGATCTCACATTAACACCAACAAAGGGTTCCTCAACTGCGATGGACGTTGGTCGCCACTCCTTACAGTTATCGACTAACATTTTGTGTAACTGATGCAAACGAAACTGCAAGTCAGCCTTGCGATCTGGTTCAAGAACGCCTTGATGGATGAGGCGCAGATTGTTTTGAGAGGCATCAATAAGACCGAACCCCATATGTATCGATCCAGGGTCGACACCCAAAATCCGCTGCTCAGAGGTTTCCACCATGTCCCTCCTAATGGCATAACATTGGAAGTGAGGTGCATATACTATGCTACGACTCGATAACTAAGTCTTGAGGGAAATCTGCATTTGTGCTAACTCTCTGGACATCATCCAGATCCTCCAGCTTCTCTAGCAACCGTATGGTCTGATCAGCCACTTTAGAATCTACTGCGACGGTAGCAGTCGGGACCTGAGTCACTTCTGCGCTCGCCACTGCGACGCCATCAGATTCCAGGACCGCTCGGATATCTTCTATAGCCCCCGGGCTACAATATATCTCAACTGCATCATCATCTACGGTGAAATCGTCAGCTCCTGCATCGATCGCTCTAAGCGCTATTTCATCAGCCTCATGAGAAGCAGCGACCACGGTCAACACCCCATTCGTTTTAAACATCCACGACACACTACCAGATTCCCCCATACTCCCCCCTGACTTATTGAGAGCGGCCTTTACGTCAGCAGAGGTCCTGTTCCGATTCTCGGTTACTACTTCAAGGAGGATTGCAACCCCTCCGGGACCGTAAGCCTCATAAGTCACTTCATCTAAAGTAGCCATACTCCCATCGCCGCCACTGACCTTTTTGATAGCACGGTCAATATTATCTCGAGGCATGTTATTGTCCCGAGCCTTTTGTACAGCCAGTCTTAACCTTGGATTCAACTCAGGATCAGCCCCGGTGCGTGCTGCTAAGGTTATTTCACGCGTTAGACGCGTGAATATTTTCGAGCGCTTGGCATCAGCTACTCCCTTTTGTCGCTTTATTGTAGACCACTTAGAATGCCCAGACATATTGAAACCTCTATAATTGAGATGCACAGATGACGAGCCATATTTTATCACTCGTAAAAAGGTATCTCAATGCCACATCGAAATCCCCGAACGAATCAATCCTCTGCGCTCAGAATTTTCGCCGCACGCCATAATCTCTCCCTTTCTTCTGAAGAAGTTGAAAGCAAATCAATGTTTTCTTCACGTGCCTTTTGCAGCAAAATTTCTGTACGGCGTTGAAACCTATGAGTAGCCGCTCTCAATGCGGATTCTGCATCTATACCCATCCATCTGGATGTATTGACAACTGAGAACAATAAATCTCCCATCTCAGCATGTTGACGCTCTGAAGATTCAGCTGCTATTAGCTCTTCACGCTCTTCCTCTATTTTTATTAAGGGTCCATCCACGGTTTCCCAATCAAGCCCCACTGAAGAAGCACGAACCTGCGTCTTGTAAGCGTAAATCAAGGCAGGCATTGCTCTTGGCAATCCAGAAAATGCGGTTCCCCCGGTTTGTGACTGCTTTCTTTCTTGCTCTTTGATTTTTTCCCACTGCTGTAGAACCTCAGACGGCGAACTCAAAGCATCTGATGAAAATACATGCGGATGCCGGCGTACCAGTTTATTCAGGATATGACCTAATACCTGCTTAGAAGAAAATTCGGATTTTTCTTCTGCAATGACAATATGGTGGGCGATCTGCAACAATAAATCACCAAGTTCTTCAGCTAAATCAACCAAATTACGAGTCTCAATCGCCTGAATAACCTCATATGACTCTTCAATCAAATCATTCATCAAAGAAGTATGTGTCTGTTCTCTATCCCAAGGACAACCATTATCAGGGTCTCTGAGCTCCCGAACCACAGACAACAATTGATTGAATGTGGGTTCGTTCTCGTTGCTTATTTGATCCATATATTTACCTCAACAGATCGATATAATTTGCACCAGCCACTTCTAGATAGCAACAATCTTACCCCATATTGATAAACTCTACACTTGATGCGAACACATTTGAAAAAGGTACCCGATCGCATACGCCCAAACCGTTGGTTGACAAGGTTTTGGCAGGCTATTAGACTCCACCGTGATCGAAACTCCTTATCCCCGACAAAATTATCCACCAAAGTGAAATTATAGACGAATACGCGTAAGTGAGGTGCCGGAATGCAATCCACAAGCCAACCACTCGCAGACTTCAAAGTAATTGATCTCACGCATGGTATCGCAGGTCCGTATGCCACCAAGTTACTTGCTGATTACGGAGCAGAAGTACTCAAAGTCGAGCGCCCGCCTTCAGGGGATCCCGCTCGAACAGCAGGTCCCTTCCCACACGACGAGGAACATCCAGAAAAAAGTGGGCTCTTCTTGCTCCTGAACACTAATAAGCAAAGCATAGTGGTAGACCTCAAACAGGCGCAAGGAACAGCAATCCTGAAGTCTTTAGTAGCTAATGCAGATTTGATTGTCGAAAATTTTCGCCCGGGAGTTATGGCTAATCTAGGGTTGGACTATGAAACGTTATCTGCCATCAACCCCAAATTAACGTTTACTTCAATCAGTAATTTCGGGCAAACCGGTCCATATAGAGACTACAGAGCATCGGAGCTCACCCTATTCGCTATGGGTGGAGTCATGAACAGAAATGGGCTTTTAGGAAGACCTCCCCTCAAGCTTGGGGGGAATCACGTGCAATACCAAGCTGGCAACATTGCCGCGATGGCCAGTATGTTCTCGCTGTTTAATGTAAAACACCAAGGAGCACAAGGACAGCACATCGACGTATCCATCTTCGAAACCCAAACAGCTTCTTACAACGCAAGAATGCCAATGCTCTTACAGTACCAATACACAGGTGAGCGAACCCCTAGAGTTGACACTCCTGGCGCTGCAGGCTTCGGCTATCCTGCTGGATTCTATCCATGCCAAGATGGTTATGTGAATATCACAGGTGGCGGGGCATTTTGGCCGCGGACAGTCGCACTGCTTGGGATGCCAGAATTACTCAACGATCCCAGATTTGCACCACCTATGGGACAAGTGAGCGCAGAGGGTAGAGAAATCTTCGAGACCGAAATCTGGCTCCCGTGGTTACTTCAGCGAACTAAGCTACAGGTAGTTGAAGAATGTCAAGAACACGAAATCCTGTCTGGGGCATTTAACACAATCGATGAGGTCATGGATCAAAATCCTCAATTTGAGGCACGGAATTATTGGCAAACCATACAGCATCCTGAAGCAGGGGAGTTTAGATATCCTGGGGCACCTTCTTTCACAACTGAAGGATGGTGGAAAGTCCGAACACCTGCTCCCTTGCTAGGAGAGCACACGAAATCCGTACTGACAGGGTCACTAGGATATTCTGATACATCGATCCTAGAGCTACTCTCCTCTGGTATCGTGAGTTAACAAACACTAAATGTCCCTAAAGGAGCACCATATGTCATTGCCACTAAAAGGTATCCGCATTTTAGATATGACAGTTGTTTGGGCTGGTCCATACTCCACGATGTTCCTTGCTGATATGGGAGCAGAAGTAATCAGAGTGGAATCCATAAATGTCTTCCCTTCATCAACTCGAGGACAACAGGCTAGACCTAACAAAGAAGCCGAAGCTCAGAGATTGACATCAATGTATCCAGACAGAGACCCAGGGGAACGTGCTTGGAACCGAAGCGCCATGTTCAACGCACACTCCCGAAACAAACATTCAATAACGATCAACTTAGCTTCCTCAGAAGGCAAAGATATATTTAAGCGGCTTGTCGAATCTAGCGACATATTTATCGAAAATAATGCCTTAGGATCAATGGAAAGACTGGGGTTCACTTACCCAACTCTCTCACAGTGGAATCCTCAACTCATCATGTTATCCTCCACTGGAATGGGACAAACCGGTCCATGGGCACATTTCCGGGGTTTCGGTCTACATTTCGAGGCACTCTATGGACATGCGTCAGTCACGGGATATCCTGATATGGATGTTGAAGGAGTGCCAAGTTCTGTAGCTGCGGACGCAGCAGCTGGTGCTGCAATCGCGTTTAATGTTGTCATGGGGCTACACAACCGAACAAAAACTGGGAAGGGAACGTTTATTGATTTATCCCAAGGGGAAAATTTCGTGCCTCATCTTGGAGAGTTATTTATGGACTACTCTATGAACAAGAACGCTGCAAAATCTCTTGGGAATCGAGACCCTTATATCGTGCAAGGATGCTACCAATGCAGGGGGAACGACGAATGGATAGCCATATCACTACATTCCCCTGAAGAATGGAAACTGCTCACCAAAGTCACGGGAAGTACCGAACTTGGTAACGATCCAAGATTCTCTAACCTGCAACTGATGTATGAGCATCATGATGATATCGACGAAATCATATCTGAATGGACCCTAACTCAGGATAACATAGAGGTCTTTCATAAATTGCAAAAGGTAGGCATTGCAGCTGGTCCAGTTCTAAACGAGCCGTTAGCTTACAATGATCCCCATTTACTAGAACGTAATTTCTTTACAGAAATCACTCATGCAGAAGCTGGCACTCACAAGTACCCCACCACAGCATTCAGAATGAGTGATACTCCCTTTGAAGTCCGCAAGCCTCCTGTGAGATTAGGTGAGGATAACGACTACATATACCGGCAAGTACTCAAACTAACCGAGGAAGAATATAACCACCTTAAGGATATCGGACAGATAGGAATGGATTACCAAGAAGATATCCCATAATACGCTTTCACTGTATCCTAAATCACTTCGCGTACTTCAACACCTAGTTATCGGTGAGTTCTTCAGCCCACTCACAAAAAAGGCAATCCCCGTACGACACAACTGTGGTAGTACGGGGATTGCCTTTTAGAATCCAATAATCACGCGAAATTTGTTGTTACTTATAAGCGTCAGGGCCTTACTCGCGGCGTCCAGGTTCTACTGAAGAGTAATCAAAATCGTAATTCTTTTTTACGTATCCTTCCCATTCAGCGGGAACCGCATCCTCAACAAAAATTGCATTAACCGGACACACTGGTTCACAAGCTGCACAATCGATACATTCATCAGGATTGATGTACATCATATCGTCTCCCTCGTAGATACAATCCACAGGGCATACATCTATACATGCAGCGTCTTTCAAGTCAACACAGGGCTCAGTGATTATATACGTCATGTTCGCCTCTCCTCCTAATCGCTTTTCACCAAATAGCCGTTGGACGCATTATAGCACACATCCACATACGCAATCGCTGATAATGCAATTGACATACAACCCACCAGATTGCTATCCTTTGCATGCTTTCAAAATTAGTCTGAAAGGAATTATTAAAGTGGGTATTTCCGAAATAATTGCTACAGCCCGTGCACAAAATCGCCTTATACTTACAGAAGTAGAGGCAAAAGAAGTAATGCAATCTGCCGGAGTTCCAGTAGTCGAAACCCGACTGGCAGAAACAAAAGAAGCGGCGTTGCAACTATCCGAACAGATGGGCTTCCCTATAGTGGCCAAAATAGTGGCCCCCGATATAACGCACAAAAGTGATGCTGGCGGAGTTCGTATGGGCATAACGAATAGCACAGAAATGAGCGAAGCGTGGGATGACTTAATATCCAAAGCCCAAACATCATTCCCAGGTGCTACTGTACACGGAGTCGCTATTCAACCACAGGCTCCCAGTGGCACAGAAGTAATTATCGGGGGATCTCAAGATCCTCAGTTCGGTCCTGTTGTGATGTTTGGATTGGGAGGGGTTTTCGTAGAAATCCTCAAAGACGTATCCTTTAGAATAGTACCGCTTACTGAAAATGACGCTAGTGAAATGATCACGGACATAAGAAGTTACAAAGTCCTAGAGGGTTATCGGGGTAACGCGGCCGCAGACACCAAAGCCATTCAAAAAGCTCTGGTAGCTACCTCGGATTTGCTAGAGGGCAACCCGGATATCGCTGAACTAGACCTCAACCCTGTATTCGCCTACGGCGATGGAATACTTGCTGTGGACGCACGGATAATACTCAAAGAAAATAACTAACAATTTAGGTAAGCTGGATTCAAAAAACTAGAGGCACGCTGTCGCGTGCCTCTAGTTTTTTATGGAAATCTCACTAATTTAGTTATATCTCCATGCTAGCTGCTTTTTTGGGAAGAGAAAGTCGTACAAATGTTTCCGTACGCCGAACTCCAGAAACTATCCCCAGTTTTTCACGGAGGAAGGCCCCAAGCTGATCAGCACTTTGCAGAGTTACCCACATGAACACATCATAGGTGCCAGTTGTTATAGCAACCCAATTAGACTCAGGAAGTTCTCCGAGATTAGCTGCTACTTCCATAACCTTATCTGGGTCCACTTGAACACCTACCAACGCCTCTGTGTCGTAACCTAACCGCTCAGCGTCCACCACAGCGACGATATCAATTACCCCATCGGCGATTAATTTCTTAAGCCGCCTTCGTACCGTTCCTTCACTTACCCCAATACGACGAGCGATTCGAGCATTAGAAGCACGTCCATTACTCTGAAGAATCGCTATAATTTCTCTGTCTAATTCATCCACTACAACCCTCCATAATACCAATGTTTCGGTAAAAACTTGCGCGCAATGTTACGAAAAGTGCCTATTAGATAATTCTGTCACAATCTACGAAATCTGTCAAGGAATCCACTAGGCACTCATTGACGACTAGCTCGGATCAATAAATCTACAAAAGAAATAACTGTTAACCTACATTTAACGAGTTCTGCTATCGAGTCCCGTTTTATCCAGCTATACGCTGAGACTTGTTCCGAAGATAGTCTACCAACACATAGTGTCCTAATTCATTGACAGAAGAATAGAATGCCCGACCTCTGTTGATTTTCATCATATCCTCGACGAACTTCAACAAGTAACTAGTTGTTTCAAGCATAAAGGTATTAATCGTTATGCCAGCCTGCGTGCATTTCTTAACTTCCATCAGTGTGTTCGTAATGGTTCTCTGGCTTGGAGGATAACTGAAGTTCGAGTACCCATTTTCTATATAGCAGGTAGGTTCTCCATCCGTGATCATAATAATCTGCTTATTGGCAGCATGATCCTTAGAGAGTAACTCACGGGCCAGTATCAATGCATGGTGCATATTGGTTCCCGACACGTAATCATTCCATGTCACTTTTGATAGTGTCTGGATCGGTAAAACCCGGGCGAAATCAGAGAATCCGACGACATGCAGCTTATCTTGTGGGAATTGGGATTGAAGGAGAGTGGAAAGTGCCATAACAACCTTCTTCGCTCCCGTAAAAGTCCCCCACATTCCCATTGATCTGCTTTGATCTAAGAGTAAAACTGTCGAAACTTGAGTCTGCACTTCCGTCAGCTCCACTTCGAAGTCTTCAACGCTCAGGCGAACAGGAACCCCTGGGCCAGCTCTCAAGACAGAATTTTTTACAGTCGCCCGAAGGTCCAGATGGGTCAATTCGTCTCCAAATTCGTATCCCTTGGTCACACCTGATCCGATAACTCCAGGACCTAACTTTGCTACTCTATGCCCGCCATGGATGCGACTATTTTTCAACGAACCAAAAACTTCCTCAAGAGCTTTATGTCCTAAGCGTCGAGTAGCCTTAGCCGTAAGCTTAAGCTCATCGTCGTCTCCCTCGAGATACCCCGCCTCACGCAAGGAATCTGCCATTTTTTCCATAGTTTCTAAAGCTTGATTAGCTTCATCCCCTAATAAATCTGCCAACTCTCCTCTATCAATGTTACTCATATCAGCTTCTCGCAGGGCCCTATATAACTGCTGTTCCAAATCATCCATCCGCTGTAATTCCTGAACAGTACTTAACGCTTGATTCAGACTCATCTCCTCACTGCCCCTGAAATTGTATCCAGAGAAGTTTCTCCCAGGCGGAAAGTAAGCATCCATGAGATCTGCTAATTCGGATAATTGCTCAGAAAGTTGGCTACCCACAGCAGCATCAACTGATTTCTGGAGTTCAGATCTCTGAGCATCAGAAAGACTGTTCATCAATGCTTGTCCTGCATTAAAACTTCGGGATAATGAATCAAGCAGCGAATCTAAATCTTGCGGTGGGTTTTGCCCAAAAAACTCTGAGTATTCATTAACGAATTTTGATACATCTGGATCGCCTCCCCGCAATCCATCACTAAGTAATTGGTTTAAGTCCCTCAACATATCATTGAGACGATTCATCTGTTGCGAATCAGGTGCAGAAACTTGTTCCTTCATTTGATCAAAAATTTTTTCTCGACCATGCCCGCGCAATTCTTCAAGCAATTCTTCGAATTTTCCCCGAGCCTCCTGACTAACGAATTCGTATTCTTGAAGTTGACTAATTTTTTCCGCCATAGAATCTGGCAATGATTCTAGAGCACTTCGGTTTGCCTCCATTCGCGACTCAAGTAATTCCATAAATTCCCGAAGATCTGGCTTGGTATCGTCATCGCTTCCCTGTACTGTTTGTTGAGCTTCATCTAAGCGCTTATCTATTGCCCCTTGCTCGATTGAAACTACCTCATCTAGTTTCTCTTCAAGTCCTTTGATCATTGAACTTAAATCATCGCGATCCAAAATATCCTGACGATTCTGACGCAAACGCTGCATAAGCTCATTAAATCCTGGCAGGATGTTACCATCGGGGGTCTCCATACCTCTGCGCAGCAACTGCCTCAGTGCTATCTTCAAGTTTCCATGCTCCATCAGATCATCGGATAACGCATCTAGAACAGCCTGCTCATCTAACTCACTGAAAAGCTGAGTCCCGTCCCATTTGCTATATATATATCGAGCCATAGTCAGTTGCCCCCAAGCACTGAATTATGAAGCATCATACTATAGTTTCAGAAAAACTTGTTTACATATGGAATCACTAAAAGCTATACTCATCCAAGGAACCAAAGGAACTACTATTTAGTCAGGGAAAATGCTCACCGAAGACTTCGACTACCACCTGCCATCCGAACTTATAGCTCAAACTCCTCTTGCCTCTAGAGACAAGTCACGATTACTTGTGGTTAACCGTGCATCCGAGACTCTTTCACACTCACGCTTCCAATCTCTGCCTTCTTTGCTCTCATCTGGCGACGTTATTGTAATTAATGACACCCGAGTGGTTCCGGCCCGAATTGTAGCGAACAGGATTCCGACAGGCGGCAAGGTGGAGCTATTGTTGCTTGAGCAACTTGGTCCTAGTCAGTGGTTATGCATGTGCAATCCAGGAAAATCCATGAGAATAGGTCAGTTAATCAGTATAGCTACTGACCACACTATCACAGCGCAAGTCGTAGCCAATGGACGAGACAACTCTGAACGTGTTGTGGAATTTGGTGTCCCGATTTCTCCAGAGAAAGTAGCACAACTTGCCTTACCCCCATACATCAAAACCACACTGACAGACCCAAATAGATATCAAACAGTATATGCTGAAGCTCCAGGTAGCATTGCAGCACCAACTGCAGGACTACATTTCACAAATGAACTACTCAGCAAACTCAAGGACAACGGCATCGAAATAGTGACTATCACACTCCATGTAAATAAAGGAACCTTCATCCCAATCAAAACATCGAACCCTAGACAACATAGCCTTCATGAAGAGTATTGTTCAATAACTGAGCAGGCTGCAACCAGTATCAATAGGGCACTATCAGAAAAACGGCGAGTTATTGCAATAGGAACAACATCTGTTAGAACTTTAGAACAAGCTACTATCTATCGAGACTCTGAGGGACAGCGTCTGATCCAACCATCGTCAAGAATGACGGACCTCTATATACTCCCCGGATTCAATTTCCAGGTTATTTCCGGGCTAGTGACGAATTTCCATCTACCCAAATCATCTCTATTAATGTTAGTCAGCGCGTTCGCGGGAAGTGAATTAACTAAGCGTGCCTATGCCGA
>Ga0310344_10000279_pt1 | contig 41423 bp, 41 predicted proteins | sample HC15DNA20200_MG_FD_203801 | JGI IMG/M metagenome (GOLD analysis project Ga0310344, IMG submission 203801) | Marine microbial communities from station ALOHA, North Pacific Subtropical Gyre - HC15-DNA-20-200_MG | ecosystem: Environmental > Aquatic > Marine > Oceanic | place: Pacific Ocean: North...
TTTCTAGTTGGTGAGCCTTTTTTTTCAGAAAATGAATTAGATTTCATTTATTCTAACTAGTTTTTTCTTATTCGTACCAAAAAATGTAATGCAGTATCTCTTTTGAGTCGATGATTAAAAAGTGATTCAGGTTCATAAAATTGACCGAACATTGTGGTGCGGAATTATTAAAATAGGTTCTAGAACAGCACTGTTTTAGAAAAGCATGCTTTTTGGTAGCGAGATTGTGATTTCTGTGTTTAATTTGAGAGTTATGCACGAGTGGACCATATGCTATTCGCCGTGTTTCACTTGTGTGGAGAAATTTAGGTCAAGTTTATCCGTAATATTTATATAAAGTAGATTGCGGAAAGAGAATTTCATGACTGAAGAAAAAGAACATATGAGTAATGCAGATAGTGGGGATACTCCTGAGGAGTCGGTTACGGTACCAGAACGATTGCCGATTCTTCCGCTAAGAGATACGGTGCTTTTCCCTAATTCATTTATGCCTCTCGCGGTAGCTCGAGAGAGTTCTATCCGTCTTATAGAACAGACAATTTTAGACGACAAATTAGTTGGTGTTTTTACTCAGCGTGATGCTGCTCTTGAGTCACCTGAGCAAGAGGATCTTTTTGAAATTGGAACGATGACCCACATTCATAAAATGTTCAAGCTTGCGGATGGAAGTCTTCGTTTAATTGTGCAGGGACTAGAGAGAGTCCGCCTTGATTGCGTAATCACAAAAGATCCATTTATTCGGGCGAATGTCAGTAGCGCAAGCGATATTGAAAGTGAGTCCGATAATATTGAAGTTGATGCTCTTCAACGGAACATTAAAAACAACTTTCAGCAGGTTGTGTCCCTTTCGCCTTTGTTATCTGACGATCTCCAATCCCTTGTTGGCAATATTCTTGAACCAGGAAAATTAGCTGATTTTATAGCTTCTAGCCTTACAACAATACCAACGTCAACTAAGCAACAGGTTCTGGAAACTTTGGATATTCGTACTAGGATGGATGACTTGAACCGTATTTTGATAAAAGAGCTTGAGGTGTTGGAGTTAGGTTCAAAAATTCAATCGGAAGTTCAGTCTGAAGTAGGAAAAAATCAGCGTGAATATTTGCTCCGTGAGCAACTGAAGGCTATACAGAAAGAACTTGGAGAGGGAGATGATCATACAAAAGAAATAGAGGAGCTTCGTGAAAAAATTGAAGCTGTGGGCATGCCAGAATCTGTGAAAAAGGAAGCCCTAAGGGAACTTGATCGACTTTCAAAGATGCCAGTTGCCGCTGCAGAGTACACAGTTTCTCGTACCTATCTGGATTGGATGGTTGCATTACCTTGGAACGTTCGTACAAAAGAAGTCATAGACCTCAAGCGCACAAAAGATATTTTAGATGCTGATCATTCGGATTTAGTTAAGGCGAAAGACCGGATCCTTGAGTACTTGGCTGTTCGTAAGTTAAACCCTGATGTTAAAGGACCTATTTTGTGTTTTGTTGGACCCCCAGGAGTAGGGAAAACTTCATTGGCTAAATCGATTGCGAATTCAATTGATCGAAAATTTGTCCGTGTTTCACTTGGTGGGATGCGTGACGAAGCAGAAATTCGTGGTCATAGACGAACCTACATAGGAGCACTTCCCGGACAGATAATTCAAGGATTGCGGAGGGCTGAATCAAAAAACCCTGTCTTTATTTTGGACGAAATAGATAAGTTAGGTATGGATTTCAGAGGAGATCCTGCTTCAGCATTACTTGAGGTTTTAGATCCAGAACAAAACAATACTTTTCGAGATCATTATCTCGACGTGCCATTCGATCTTTCTGAAGTGCTTTTTATAACGACGGCAAATGTTTTGGATCCGGTTCCGCCACCTCTAAGAGATAGGATGGAGGTTCTCGAATTACCTGGGTACACAGAAGACGAAAAGTTTGTCATAGCAACCGAGCATCTAATCGGACGGCAGATTCCAAATCATGGGTTGTCCGATGATCAGGTCACGTTTAGTGAGGCGGCGGTTCGTTTACTAATACGCGGATATACCCGAGAGGCAGGGGTACGAAATTTGGAGCGCGAGATTGGTGCTCTTTGTCGAAAGGTGGCACGTAGAAAAGCGGAAGGATTAGATGATCCTGTTCAAGTCACACCTGATTTAGTGGCTGAAATGTTAGGTGCTCCTAAGTTCCTTGATGAAGAAGTGTCAGATCGGACAAAAAGACCTGGTGTTGCCTTAGGGTTGGCATGGACGCCTCTGGGTGGTGAGGTTCTGTTTGTTGAAGCGAGTAAGATGGCAGGTAATGGCTCTCTGACTTTAACTGGGCATCTTGGTGATGTGATGAAGGAGTCCGCGCAGGCCGCACTTTCTTGGTTCAGAGCACATGTTTCAGATTACGACGTCAAGCCATCTTTTTATGCTGACGCAGAAATTCATTTTCATGTGCCTTCTGGAGCTATTCCAAAGGATGGTCCGTCGGCTGGCGTGACGATGGTTACGGCTCTTGTTTCAGAGTTAACGGGTAGGTCTGTCCGTGGAGATATAGCAATGACAGGTGAAATAACCTTGTCGGGACATGTTTTGCCAGTTGGGGGAATCAAAGAGAAAGTATTGGCAGCGCGTCGGTTGGGAGTCTTTAAGGTTATTCTTCCGAAACAAAACGAAAAAGATTTCATAGAAGATTTAAGTGATGATCTCAGAAAAGAAATGAAGCCCCATTATGTTTCCATGATTGATGATGTTTTGAAATTGGCGTTGTCGCCGGTCTCTTCTAGACGAGTAGTAAAACGAAAAAAAAGGTGAGTATTACTGATAGATTTCCCACTACCACGGAGAAATATTCTAAGCATTGATGTTAATTTCCATCTAAAAATTTGTTCTTAAATTAAAGAAAGTCCGAGAACTGTTTTCATGTCCATAGAGCCTGAATCACGGACCAGTTGTCGCGCTTCAGTCAGAGTAAAAATTTTAGGTTCAAGTACTTCATCGCTGTCAGGAGCGAGTGAAGTTTTTAATTTTTTTAGATCGCCGAGGTAAAAGAAGATCATCATTTCATCAGAGTACCCAGGAGATGGGTAGAAGCCCCCCAGTGGTTTTAAGTGGTTTGCCTGATATCCGGTTTCTTCCTGACACTCGCGGTGGGCGGCATCTGTCGCGTCTTCGTTTGGCTCAAGTGTGCCCGCAGGTAATTCCCAAATCCATCGGTCAATACTGTAGCGATACTGACGAACGAGGATGACATGATCGATGTCCGGCATTGGAAGCAATACTACCGATGATGGATGTCGTATCACATCCATAGAAGCTTCTCGTCCATTAGGTAGTTTCACTTTATCGTTGACTACTGTAAAAACTCGGCCACGATAGATCGTGTTAATAGAAAGGGTTGTGCCTAGTCGATCTTTCATTTGCGATCCTTTCATTTACTGTCACGATGCGGTGCCTAAAAATTTAGTCATTTGCAGTTTTCCGTTCTGTTTTGTGTCTCAAAAAATCAATTATCTTTTGTAATTCTGATGGAAGAGCAGATGTGAGTGTCATCCTTTGCCCGCTAGTAGGGTGTTTAAAGCTTAGCTGGGTGGCATGAAGAAATTGGCGTCGGAGAGTTTTGATAAATCGAAGATGTTCGGGTAAATTTTTTCGTAGCCCTCCGTATTCAGCATCACCGACTATTGGATTTCCAATCGTTTTTAGGTGGACACGAATTTGATGAGTTCTTCCGGTAGTAATAGCGATTCTAAGTAGTGAAGTTTCACTAAGGGTTTCAGAATCAACAATTTGTGTTATCGCCGTACGTGTATGTTTAGAATGCGGTGAAATCTTTTTTCTGTTTATAAGATCTCGTCCGATTGGTACGTCGATTTTTTGTCCGGCGCTTACATTGCCCCACACTAAAGCGCTGTAAATTTTTTCAGTTTCGCGGTTCTTAAATTGTTCAGCCAGTTTAATGTGTGCCAGGTCGTTTTTAGCGATAACGATTAAACCTGACGTTCCGCGATCAAGACGGTGGACAATACCTGGCCTTAGCACTCCACCGATTCCACTTAAATCTTCAAGATGATGAAGTAATGCATTTACGAGTGTTCCTTTTGTATGACCGGCAGCAGGATGGACAACCATTCCAGATGGTTTGTTTACGACGATCAGATCCTGATCGTCATGCACGACGTCTAGGGAAATTGCTTCTGGTGAAGGCTCAGCTTCTGCAGGGGGAGGAATGGTCAGTGTAATTATGTCGCTCGTCTTTGTTAATGTGCTCGGACGACCTAACTTTGAACCGATAAGGACCCGCCCCTCTCGAATTAGACGTTGAAGTTGTGAGCGGGTACAAGTCTTTATTTTATTATTTAAGTATTGGTCGAGACGTTGTAATGAATCTTCCTCGTTCACCTTTAGACGGAAGATTTGGGATTCAGAGTTTCTTGTTTTTACTTGATCTGGCACTACTTAGGTTCCACGCGGTGACTGAGTTTTGATTCTAGCAGCCTGTGAACGGTATAGCCGAAATAACATTATGAGGCTGATAGGAATGAGCATTATTGAAACAAATTGTGATGTTGACCAAAACTCAAAAATCATTCCCCGAGGGTCTCCCCTAAAAAATTCAATACAAAAACGAGCTACTGGATAGAGAAGTAAGTAAGTCCAGAATGTTCGTCCAGGAAATGTGAAGCCCCTTTTTTCAGTTATTAATAAAAGTCCAAGAATGATTAGAACAGCAAACGATTCATATAGTTGGGTGGGGTGAAGAGCCACATTTAATGGGGTGCCAACATTGCTGCTAGCTAAAGGGTTAGTAAAAGTAAATCCCCAAGGTAGATCGGACGGTTTTCCGTAGCAACATCCTGCCATCAAACAACCAATACGCCCAATTGATTGACCTAATGCAATACCTGGTGCAAAAGCATCACATGTGGTCCAGAACGGTAGTCGATGGCGCCGCATATAAAGGAACGCGACTACAATGGCGAGAAGCAGTCCACCATAGAAGACACCTCCTGATCTGAGCACAGTCCAGAAGCTAGCTGGGTTGGCCACAAAATGATCAAACTCAACGACGATTAGTAGGAGTTTTGCACCGATGAGTGCACTGATTATTATGTATATTCCTAGGTCAGTAACACGGTTTCCGTCGAGACCTGAATTCTTGGCTCGGATACTGGCAAACCAAAGCCCTGTGAGGTAGGCAGCTGCAAGAAGAACCCCGTAGCTATAGATCGAAATCGGACCAAACTCAATTAGTAGTGGATACATGTCGATTCATGGTAAATGTTTCAAGAATCAAAAACCCGGCTCCAACAGTAATTGCCGAATCTGCGACATTAAATGCCCAGAAATGCCAAGTGCCCCAGTACACGTCTACAAAATCAATCACGTAACCTATACTAACTCGGTCAATTAGATTACCTGTAGCTCCTCCAAAGATAAAGGCTAGTCCAAATCTTGACAATGGCTGCTGCGAGGTTGTCGTAATTGCAAAGATTCCAATTGCGATAAGTGCCACGAGTGCTATAAATGTCATTAGAAATGGTTTATATGGAATGTCTGCGGAATTTAAAAAACCGAACGCGGCTCCAGTGTTATGAACATGCGTGAAATCCAGAAAATATGGGAAGACAGTGACATTTTCATGGAGGGGTATCCTTGTGCGAACAAGATATTTAGTGACTTGATCTAGAATTACGATAATGCAAGAAAGCGCGGATAAGGTTCGTGTAGAAAGAGAGCCGAGAACGCCAATTATTGTATTTTTACGTCGGTTATTCGAAGACATAAACTAGTTAGTTTAGTTATTTTGAGGCATATTTGCTTAATTTTTCAAGGCGCTCACACAACGACGACATACACCTTGTACTTGATCAGTGGAAAGTTCGGTCACGTAACGCCAACAGCGAGGACATTTGACTCCGGTCGCGGGTGTAACTTCAACTTTTAGACCTCCATTTTCTTCAGTCCAGTCTCCATTTTTTAATAAATCACTAATGTCGCCAGGATCCGTAATGCCAATGATCTTTGCCTCTGATGTTATCAGCAACGACGGTATTGTGTTTTGGTACGGGTGAAGCAAGTCAGCGGTCGTTCCTGCGGCATGCAAGACAACGTCAGCTTCTAGTGATGTACCAACAATCTTTTTCTTTCGTAAATCCTCAAGTTTTCCGTTGACAGTGTCCCGAATGGCAAGCAGTCTAATCCATTTTTGTCTGAGCTTAGGGTCCAACAGTTTTTCAAGGTCGTTGGGAAAATCAGCAAGGTGAACGCTTTCTTCTCGAGGACCAGGAAGATGTTTCCATAGTTCCTCCATCGTTACGGGTAACAACGGAGCAAGGAGTCGCGTGAGACCGTCCGCCATGACATACATAGCTGTTTGGGCTGATCTCCGTTCATGAGAGTGAGCTCCAAATGTGTAAAGCACATCTTTTGAAACATCAATATAAAAAGAGCTTAAATCAACAGTGAGGAATCGTGTGATATTGTGTGAAATAGACTGGAATTCGTACTCGTCGTAAGCAGTTAGTGTTTTGACCGAAGTTTCTCCATAGACACTGAGAATATATCGATCAATTTCCGGTAGAGCGGTGATGTCAACAGTATCGGTTATTGGATTAAAGTCGTATAGATTTGCGACCAAGATTCGCAGCGTATTTCGAATCTTTCGATAAGCTTCGACAACCCTAGCTAGAATTTCTTTACCGATTCGAATTTCTTCATGGTAATCAACCATTGCAACCCATAGGCGCAGAACTTCCGAGCCGCTTTGTTTGATAATCGTTTCTGGTGCGACCACGTTGCCTAATGACTTAGACATCTTTCGTCCGACTGAGTCGACAACAAAACCATGAGTGATCACTTGTTGATAAGGTGCTTCTCCTCGTGTTCCAAGTCCAACGAGAAGCGAGCTTTGGAACCAGCCGCGGTATTGGTCAGAGCCTTCAAGATATAAATTTACAGGCCAGCCAGTTTCTGGATGATTGATCTGGACCGCTTCGTGGCTCGAGCCAGAATCAAACCACACATCAAGAATATCTTGTTCTCGTTGAAATTGAGTGGAATTACATGATTCGCACCGAAAGTTTTTAGGTATGAAATCTTTTAGTTCACCTTCGTACCACGCGTCTGCACCATGTTTTTCAAAGAGGCTTGCTGCACGTTCTACGATTTCTTCCGTTACAACCGATTCCCCACACGTTAGGCATTGAAGAGCAGGAATAGGGACTCCCCATGATCTTTGGCGCGAGATACACCAATCAGGACGTGAGGCAAGCATCCCGTGGATACGTTCTTCACCCCAACGAGGAAACCATTCAACTTTTGATACAGCCTGAAAAGACTTTTCTCGCAAATTGTTTCGATCCATTGCAATAAACCACTGGGAGGTGGCAAGAAATATTACCGGTCTATGACAACGCCAGCAATGGGGATATGAGTGTTCAACGATATCTTGGTGCCACAGTTTTTTTCTTGCCGATAATTCCTCAATAATTTTTGGATTTGCGTCAAATATTTTTAGTCCTGCAAAAAGTTCAACATCTTCTGTAAATTTACCGGAAGGTCCTACTGGGGCGTATATATCAAGTTTGTAGCGAAGCCCAGTGTTAAAGTCATCTGTGCCATGTCCTGGGGCCGTGTGCACGATTCCTGTTCCCTGTTCGAGCGTTACGTAGTCCGCTAAAACCGATATGGAGTCGCGACCATATAGGGGATGTTCGAAGACTAAATTCTCCAACTCTTTACCTTTAAACCTAGACAATAGGCTTCCAAGATCACGAGCGATTGTTTCGCTAACTCTCTTAGCAAGAGGTTCAGCTATAAGGACTGCTTTTTCTCCCAAATCAAAAACTGCGTAATCGAAATTTGGGTGGAATGCGATTGCTTGGTTGGAAGGTATGGTCCAGGGAGTAGTAGTCCAGATAAGGGCGGAAATTGATTTTCCTTTTAATAGTGGTTCTTTGCGATATAGAGTTTGTGTGCTTTCAGAGTTTAATGGGAACTCGACAAATATAGATGGTGATTTATGATCGTCGTACTCGACTTCTGCTTCTGCTAGTGCTGTTCGACATCGAATGCACCAATGAACCGGTTTTTTCCCCTTATAAACAATATTCTTTTTAACGAACGTACCAAGTGACCGAACAATGGCCGCCTGGTAAGCGTAATTCATAGTCAAATACGGATCGTCCCAGAGTCCGAGAATACCCAGTCTTTTGAACTCCTCCTTCATTAAATCAACGTACTTATTTGCATATTTTTGGCATTCACGACGGAAATCTCCGACACTCAGGGCCCGTTTTTTAGATCCTAGTTCTCGGTCCACCTGAAGTTCGATGGGTAGACCATGGCAGTCCCATCCTGGAACATATGGAGCATCAAATCCTGCCATTGTTTTTGATCTCACCACAAAATCTTTAAGCACCTTATTTAGGGCATGGCCGATATGAATTTTTCCGTTGGCATAAGGAGGTCCGTCGTGGAGGACAAATTTAGTTGAACCTTTTCGAAGTGCTCTGATACGACCATAAAGATCTATCGATTCCCAATGAGAAATGGTTCGTGGTTCGGCAGTCTGTAGACTTGCCTTCATTGGAAATTCTGTTCTGGGGAGGTTTAGGCTATCTTTCCATTCTGGCATATCGGCATTTTTATTGTAGTGTAAAAGATGAAGCTCACGATTTAAGTAAAGATTCTGGACTGCATGAAAAGCGTCTGTATAATGAAGATTAATTAAATTTCGATAGATTTTTAATCAGAGGTAAATATCAATAATTCTTTTTATGGTTTGCAGTGTCCCCGAATGTAGTGTTTTTTGATGTCGATTTTACGTTGATTTATCCTGGTCCAACATTTAATGGAGAAGGTTACCGTAAATTTGCGACGCAGTATGGACTCTCAGTAGATCCAAATAAATATACGCATGCCGTTTCAGTAGCTTCTGCAGAGCTTACCCAACAACAAAATAACATTTATCGCGCCGAGTTGTTTATAGGATACGCTCAAAGAGTGCTTGAAGAGATGGGAGCTGTAGGGCATTCACTTAACGCATGTGCCCGTGAAATTTATGATGAATGGTCGTGTTCACGACATTTCTTACTCTACGACGATGTGATCCCGGTAATGAGGGTGCTCCACGATTCAGGTTTTATACTGGGCTTAATTTCCAATACCCACCGAAGCATGTCTGCGTTCCAGCGGCATTTTAATCTTACGTCGTATCTAAGCGTTACCATTTCCTCTTACGAACACGGTTACATGAAGCCTGAACCTAGTATTTTTTATGCTGCACTCGATCAAATAGGAGCGTCTGCATCTGACGCTATTATGGTCGGAGACAGTGTTCCGCATGATATTAAGGGAGCCTGCCAAGTTGGGATGGGAGCAGTATTAATTGATCGCTCTGGTATGGGCAATCAGGATGTCGACGATGACATTCCTGTGATTAGAACACTTAGAGACTTACCAACTACGCTCAAAACGCTTAGCCCGCCTATTTAGATACAGGTCATTATCCCGGTGGCCATTTAAGGCTTCGACCTCCAAGAAGATGGAGGTGAATATGAAACACTGTTTGCCCGGCATCTTTGTTGCAATTAAATACCGTCCGATAACCACTTTCTGTGTGACCTAGTTCGCGAGCAATCTCTGTTGCTCTGTAAATCATTGTGCCCACTATCTGATGATTATCAACGGACAATTCATTTAATGTAGAAATATGTTTCTTCGGTATTATGAGGATGTGTGTAGGAGCTTGAGGGTTTATGTCGGGAAATGCAATCAGGTGATCGTCTTCATAAACCAAGGATGCCAAAATATCTTTAGTAACAATTTTGCAAAAAATACAGTCCTCCATTGCTGTCTCCTTAGCGAACACGTTTGATAATGGCGATTCTTGGGATGTCTTGATAGTCTCTGCGGATTTTTAATATGGAAAGTTGCGGATGCTCAGCTGCGATCTTGTTTATAGCGGTTTCTTGTCCTAAGCCAAATTCAAACAGTAAATGTCCTCCCTTGACCAAACGATGCGAAGATAAATCTAGCAATTTCCGAATAAAATTAAGGCCATCTTTTCCGCTGTACAGAGCTATTTCAGGTTCATGATTTCTTACTTCTGGTAAGAGTTGTGAAGCCGACGATTCAGGAATATAGGGCGGATTCGAAACAATGAAATCAGCTAGACCTTGCACGTTTTCCAAATATGATGTTTGCAGCCAAGATATTTTTTCTCCGGTGTTATGCGCAGATGAGTTTTTATTAGCCATCATTAGTGCGTCTTCAGAGACGTCTGTTGCGATGATTCTTGCCTGCGGCAATTCCTTGGCTAGCGCAATGGAAATACATCCTGAGCCCGTGCCGATTTCAAAGATCGTTACGTCTGGTACGTTTTGGTGGGTCGCTATCGTGATTACTTCTTCAACTAAAAACTCCGTTTCAGGTCTGGGTGTTAGAACTGCCTTGGAAACTCCGAACCTAAGACCCCAAAATTCACGATAACCAAGAATTTGAGAAACGGGTTCTCGACGACTTCGTCGGTCAAGTAAGGTTTCAAACTTTTCTATAAAAGTACGAGATGCTGCCCTAGCCCTGAAAGTCAAATACTCAGTCCTGTTCCACCCGAGAACGTGACGTGCAAGCACCTCAGAATCTAATTTAGCTTCGCTGCTCGGAAGACCGGCAGTCATTAGTTGTGTAGTGCCCGATCCGACACATTCCGTTACTGTCATTGTTCTTCCGTTTCAAATGTCTTTAGTTGTTCGGATCGATAATGTGTAACCAGATGTTCGATGACTTCGTTTAATTCTCCATTAAGAATCTCAGTTAATTGGTGGCTTGTAAATCCGACACGATGATCTGTGATGCGGTTTTGAGGGAAATTGTAGGTGCGGATTTTTTCCGACCGCTCACCGCTACCGACTTGATTGCGCCTATCTTGGGCTATTTCATCTTGTTGTTTTTGCATCTCAATTTCATAAAGTCGAGAGCGTAAAACTTTCATAGCCTTAGCCTTATTTTTTATTTGAGATTTTTCATCCTGCTGAGAAACCACGAGACCCGTAGGTAAATGAGTAATTCGAACTGCTGAATAAGTTGTGTTAACGCTTTGTCCACCCGGTCCACTTGAGCAAAAGGTGTCGATCCTTAGGTCTTTAGCATCAATCTTAATATCTACATCATCGGCTTCTGGTAGGACAGCGACGGTGGCTGTGGAAGTATGAATGCGACCGCTGGCTTCTGTTGAAGGTACACGCTGAACTCGATGAACACCGCTCTCATATTTCAGATGGCTATAAACACGTTTGCCTTCAATAAGAGCGACCGCTTCTTTTATTGCTCCAACTCCTGTCTCGTTGAGCGACAGTATTTCAACACGCCAGCCTTGCGTTTCAGAAAACCGTGAATACATTCGAAATAAATCAGAAGCGAATAATCCAGCCTCGTCACCACCTGTTCCTGCCCTGATCTCAAGCACAACGTTACGTTCATCATTTGGGTCCTTTGGCATTAACAAAACTTTAATTTCGCCAAGTAATTTGTCGTTACGGGTTCGTAGTTCAACCAATTCCTGTTCGGCAAGTTCGCGAAGTTCGGCTTCATTGCTGTCGGCAATTTCCTTTGCCTGTTCGATTTCGTCAGAAACCTCTCGGTATTCGTGAAACTTTTCGACAAGGGGTTGAATTTCAGCTAAGGCTTTGCTGTGAGTTCGGTATTCAGAGGGATCGGCTTGGACCGAGGCGTCACTGACTAGCGACATGAGCTCGTTGTATCGCGCTTCAATATTTTTTAATTTGTCAAACATGGCATCGTCTAATTTAGCTTGAATAGTGGGGTTACTATCCCCCTGAAACTGGAGGAAGAAAGGCTACTTCATCACCGTCTTGTAGAATCTCGTTCATATTTGAGTATTCGGTATTTACAGCGACGGATACAATATCGTCGTATTTCTTCAATTCTTTAAATTCTTCATTCAAGAGATCCCACAACATTTTGTTCGTTGCACCTGTTGGTAGATCTCGTGTCAGTTCTGATGTTCCGACAATATCTCGAAGACGGGCAAAAAGAAGCACTGTTATTTGCATGACATCTGGTACGTTTCTTCACGTAGTTGTTTGTTTTTCGGATCTGCTAATGCTCCTTCGACCCATACATGTCCGCCTTCAAAAAATTCGTGTTTCCATATTGGTGCAATTTGTTTGACCCTTTCTATCGTATATCGACATGCAGCAAACGACTCGGCTCTATGTTCAGAAGAAGTAGCTATTGCGATACTTGCTTCTCCGACCTGTAATATTCCGAGCCGATGGTGAAGTGCCAGTGTTACTCCTGGCCAGTACTCTTCTATTTCTGAACTTATTTGTTGAAAAATCTTCACCGCTAATGGTTTGTATGCTTCGTATTCAAGCCTAAGAACACGTTTGCCCAAATTTGGACTTCTGACAACTCCGAGAAATGCATTTATGGATCCTGTAGATTTAGACTGAATAGAGGCGTGCTTTAAGACAATTTCAATGACTTCGTCAAGATTAATAGGATTCGTAGTGAGAAAAAACCGAGACATTTTCTGAGTATATCAGTATGTCTTAACCTGAAAATGATTTAAAGGACGTTTTGAATGGCCTATTTTTAATCCCGTCCTAATGCCATTTTCTACATATTTTTTTGCGCTCTTAACTGCTTCGAGCGGTGTTTTTCCGATTGCTATTAAAGCAGCTATAGCAGCCGAGAATGTGCATCCAGTACCGTGAGTGTTTGCGCTATCGATTTGAACGCCACGTAGTTCAACAATTTCTTGGTTACTAACGAAAACATCAACGATTTCTTTTTCTGAGAAAGATTCTCCTGTTATGACTACTGATTCTGGACCCATATCAAGGATCTGACGAGCGGCCTCACGAGTGTCGTTGGAAGAGGAGATCGTTCGTCCTGTTAAGACCTCAGCTTCTTCTATATTTGGGGTCACCATTAGTGCAGTCGGTAGGAGCACGTCCATTAAAGTTTTTACTCCATCTTCTGTAAGTAATCTGACTCCGTTGGTTGAGCATATAACTGGGTCAATAATAATGTTTGATAGATGTAATGAAGTTATACACGTGCCTACTTTTCTGACAATTTCAGAATTAACGAGCATTCCTATTTTGATTGCATGAATATCGAAATCTGAGGCAACTGAGTCGATCTGTTGTTCTACAATTTCAGAAGGGAGCACATGAATAGATTCAATGGCAGAAGTATTTTGTGCTGTAACTGCTGTTGTCGCACTTAGTCCGTACACTCCGTGAGCAGCAAAAGTTTTTAGATCTGCTTGGATGCCGGCGCCACCTCCAGAGTCACTTCCGGCAATAGTTAAAGCAATGGGTGCCATCGTAATAAATTCGTAATGAGAAATTATTTATCAGAAAATGTACTTCCATTTGGTGAAAAAATTAACAGGTATTGATATTGCAAGAACTGTTCGTGTGCCAAAAGTTCGAAGCCTGATTTTTCAACTGTCGCGATCACTATTTCGTGAGAAATCCGTTCTTCCAATGGAGGGGCTGGTCCTCCACCTTCGAGAGTAAAGTCGACGATACCAAGACGGCCATTCGTATTTAAAGAAGTTAAAATATGCCGGAGCAGTGTGCTAGGTTTACTGATTTCTGGATACGTTCCAACGATTAAGACTGCATCAAGTTTCTCAGGCAATTTAGGATCTTGAGCCGTTCCCAAGATTGTACGAACATTGGTTAATCCCTCTCGAGCGACACGCCTTGATATAGATTCGATCATAGGTGGCTGGATATCTTGTGCGTATACGATTCCGTTTATTCCTACTCTTCTCGCTAATCGTACGGTGAACCAACCGCCGCCGGCTCCAAGATCTGCAACTGTTGCGCCTTCTGTAATACCAAGAGCATCCATCACTTCATCTGGGCGTTGCCAGGCATCGCGATCAGGGCCCTCTAGGATGCCAATATCCTCTGGAGGAAAAAGTCGACTGTGAGGAATGCGTTCTTGGCCTGTTGCGGACAAGATCACAAAAGCAAGGAATATGAGGCTTATACCAACTCTCATTGTTTCAGTTAGCAGTCGTTAAAATTTTGCATAGGTGGGCGATTATAACCTTGCGTAGCTGCTCCGCTGTCGACCCCACTTGACGCCAAATCTTCGACCGAAAGAAGTTCAAAAGGTGTGGCTCTCTTAGTAATTATTCTTTTAAGATAGCCACCGCAGGATCGACACATTTCTACAGCAAGATTCTTTTCACCTGTTTCTACCGCTTTCAAGAATGATTCACTGGATTCTTCACAGTAGATACAACAATATGGAGCCGGTGTCCACGCTAAACCACAAAAGGAGCACCGTAGCGATTTCTTTTCTTTAACAAGTTCTGCAAAAGCAGGCCACGAACCGCAAGCAGGACAAAATCCTTTATTCCAACCTTTAAGTATGTTTCGAATGTCTTCGTGAGACACCAAGTATTTGCACTGCAACTGATTAGCAATGGGTGCCACGCTTAATTCCGCTACGAGCCAAAGTAAGTCTGGTGAAACGCTGATGTGATTTGCAATTGTTCGAATAGGTTTTAGCTGGCGCATTAATGAAGCAGAAAGAAGCGATGCGATGTTTATTTCTTCTTTTGTGAGTATGTTGAGTAAACGTTCGACTGGCAATCCTCCGCCTGCCAGCGAAAAATCTTCACAAAAGCCAAGCAGAAAAGGTTTTAGGTGTATTGCGTCGACAGCGAGAGATTCTCCCGAAAAAGCAGGAATTTTTTGATCCAGCCTATGAATAATATCGGACTTATTAAACTTACGATCAACAGGAAAATACGCGTCAACCTTCTCAGACAACTTGAGACTACGATTTAGGATGCGCCGTTGCAGGGTGATTGCATCGGTCAATTCCGGATATTCAGATTTAATGCTATTCCACCGATGCTCTGCGACCTTTAAAATGAGACCGGAATCATTGCTGTTTAAGTCAGATTTTTTAAAATCAGGGTCAGACACTCATGTATTTTAACAAACAGATTGATTTTTCAATAAAATCGATTTTTCAGGAGCAGGTTCTGATAGTTATAATCTATAAGTAGAAATTAAAAATTGAGAGCATAAATATGGACACATTACATACAGGAACATTGGTAAATGTCACTGAGTCGGCTGCGTCAAAAATTTCTCAGTTGCTGGAAGAAGAGAAGAAGGCGGAAGCGGGTCTCCGGGTATTTGTCCAAGGCGGAGGTTGTTCTGGGTTTCAGTACGGCTTAATGATTGAAGAAGGTAGCGGTGATTCCGAGGCAGACAAGATTTTTACATCAAATGGTGTAACAATTTTTGTTGATCCTATTAGTATTCGGTATTTAAATGGTGCCGAGGTTGATTTTGTTGATAATTTAACGGGTGGTGGTTTTACGATTAATAATCCTAACGCAAAGACAACCTGTGGTTGTGGGCAGTCATTTGGTGTCTAGCGGAACTCGTTGTTTTGTTGCACTAAATTTTAAAGCTTTCTAGACCATAGAAGTCAGTTTGGTGAGTGAACTGCTATGGGTGAGATTTCTGAATTTCTTAATAGTCACCGTCCTGATGGTGGTAGGCGCTCAAGCAAACGAGATTTAATCGTTAATGTGTTCCTCCGTCAAGAAGGACACCTGAGTGCTGATGATCTGGTTGATCTGATTCACGTTGAGAATAAAGAGATTGGTCGAGCAACTGTTTATCGTGCATTGCGATGGATGGTTAATGGCGGGATTGCACGCAAAGTCGATTTTGGCGACGGGCGTTTTCGTTATGAGCATGCATATCGCCATCCGAAGCATTTTCATCTCATATGTCAATCATGTAGAAAATCGTCTGAATTTCTTAGCTCAGATATTGAATCATTTATTGATGAGGTGTCTATTGAAAGAGGTTTCACGGTCGAAAGAACTGTAGTGCAAATCTATGGAAACTGTCTCGCGTGTAGGGACGGCAACAAAAACGACACGTTGGAGCTGCCTACAGAATTGGTGTTTGCTCGTGATGCATTAAGAATAGCTATCGCTACAGAGCGAAGTGGATTGCAGTTTTATACTAGAGCTGCACTATTAACGAAAGACGATCGTGGTAGGTCTGTGTTCAGAAATTTGGCGAAAGAGGAAGAAGAACATTTAGGTACACTGGAAAAACGATACGCAGAACTCGTTGCTGAACATCCTAAACTTGAGACTTATCCGACGTTTTTGTTTTTCAGAGGAGCTGCGGATGGAATATTTGCTGCAGGCACTGAAGAATTGGAAAAAGGGGTTGATGATCGAGAAGCTCTATTGATTGGAATTCGTTGCGAACGCGGATCGCATGAATTTTTTAAGAAGTACGGCGAGAAATTCGAAGATTCTGAAGGTAAACAGATTTTTTTAGAGTTTGCTGATGAAGAACGTGAACACTTGGAATTACTTCAGTGCGAATATCAACAGTTAATCGACACATTAAATAAAATTGACACAACCTAGTGTTGGTTAATTGAAGTGATTGATTTACACCTACATACAACTGCTTCCGACGGAACTCTCGATCCAAAAGCTCTTGTCAGAAGGGCATTTAGTGCTGGTATTCGAGCATTGAGCGTGACCGATCACGATACCATGGCCGGTGTATCACTGGCGGATCAAGAAGCTACAAGTTTAGGTGTTGAGTTTGTTTCTGGGATTGAAATTACAGCTGTATTGAATGGTGCGGATGTTCATATTCTAGGTTATTTTCTTCACCCTGCTCCTCATCTGCTAGCCTCGTTTCTTGAGAAACAACGAGAGGACCGCCTACGTCGAGCTCGAAAAATTTGTAAGTCACTAGAACTTTTGAAAATGTCAATTAATATTGAAAATCTGATAACAGAAGCCGAGAAAAATAATCAGGTTATTACGCGACCTGTTCTAGCGAAGGCTCTCTTAAAAGCTGGATATGTTAAAACGGAGCGGGAAGCCTTTGGTCGTTGGATTGGGGACGGGTGTCCTGCCTATGTTCAACGGCAAGGGAGTTCACCCGAAGAGGTCGTGAAAGTGATTTCGAAGGCCGGGGGTGTGTCGGTATTAGCCCATCCTGGTCTTTTGAGAAAAGACCAATTAATTCCCAGACTAGTGCAGGCAGGTCTTGTGGGACTTGAAGTGCACCACCCCCAACATAATGAAAGACAGCGCACACATTATTTTGAACTCGCAAAAAAAAATCTGTTGATCGCTTCTGGAGGGTCTGATTATCACGGCGACAATCATCATAATGCGAAATGTCTTGGCGTTGTTGGAACACCACGTAAGGAGTTTCTCGCTTTACGCGAGAGGTTGAATAAAATGCATGGAGTAGTTTCCTGAGAGTGTTAGAAAGCTTTGATATGCTGTGCTGAATCCATCTCCTTTTGTTGTTTTGTGGTTGCCAAAAATTTTTAAAACGATTGGCGGGAATCCATGCGCTTTGGATTTGGCAATAGGCAAAGGTCGACATGCTATTCATTTAGCGCGTGCGGGATTTCGTCTATTTGGTGTGGATCGAGACTATGACAGCGTCAGGGAGGCGCGCAATAGATTGAAGATTGAAGGGTTTGAGTCTGGTTTGTGGGTAGAAAATCTTGAGCATTTTTCTTTTTCAGGAAGAGGTTTTGATCTTGTTATCTGCAGTCGTTATCTTCAGCGGAAGCTTTGGCCTACCATTAAACAGTTGGTTGTTCCAGGTGGATTTGTTGTGTACGAAACGTTTACGGCCAAACAACTGCGTTATGATTGTGGACCTCGGTCGTCTGAACATTTATTAACGTCAGGAAGCGAACTTAGGGATGCTTTTAACGAATGGGAACAATGGGCGTTTGAGGAAAAAATTTATCCAACCGCGGAGGCTTCTCTTGTTGCTCGAAAGCCGTTTGTTAGTTACTAACTAAGGTTCATTTATGTCAGCCGCTTTAATTACTGCTACATTTCTCGGAATTTCAGGTCTCTGCTACAGTGCTTACTTGGGTTTTATCGTTATTGAGACATCGGACATTCTTGCCCATACCTCTTTCAGTATCTTTTCGACTCTTATTACGTTGTTAGCCCATTCGATGACAATGTTTTACCTAATCGGAAAAGGAAAAGCGATCAGAGAGGCCGCTGATGAAAATAGTTTGTCGTCTGCTTTCTATCGTGATGTTGCTCTCGCACGGCGTCCTGTATTTTCACAGGCGACGATTGCGATGGCTTTAACCATCGTTACAGCGGTCTTTGGCGGGGGTGTTGATACCGGAACCATTCCAATATTTTTCCATTCTACATTGGCAATTGTGGCAATTGTTTCGAATTGTTTTGCTCTTCGTGTTGAAATTCTGGCGATGTTGACGTGTGCGAGAATCGTTGCAGAAGTTGATGCATTGTTAGAGGGGCGCACTGATTAAATACTGCGTTATGTATCCTCTTCTTAAACTGGTTCTTTTTGATATTGATGGAACACTGTTAATGTCTGGTGGTGGAGGAAAGCGTGCACTAAATAGAGCATTCATGGCGTTATTTGGTGTTTCTGAAGCATTTGAAGGGATTCCTGTCGCAGGCAGAACTGACCATCTGATATTTGAAGACGCTGTTGCCCGCGCCGGAGTAACAGTGACTACTGAGTCACGCGCTAATTTTTATACTTGTTACTTTAATTTTCTTCGGGAGGAGATTCTAAAACCTGGACCTAGAAAGGGAATAATGCCAGGAGTGAAAGAATTGCTCAGTCGTCTTGAAGCCAACCAAAACATTGTGTTGGGGCTGCTTACAGGAAATTTTTCTGAGGCCGCGAAAATTAAATTAACTTATTTTCATCTTTGGCATTATTTTATCTGTGGTGCCTATGGTAATGATGGAGTTCAGCGTAGAGAGCTCGTTCCGGTTGCTATAAAGCGTGCCCGTGATCTGGGTAAGGATATTCAATCTGCCGCACAAGTAATAATTGTTGGTGATACTCCACTCGACATTGAGTGTGCTACATCGACAGGAGCGGTTTCGATTGCTGTAGCGACTGGTTATTTTAGTACATCAGAACTGAGAAGTCATGGCGCAGATCATGTGATGCCAGATCTGCAGGATTCAGGTGCAGTTATAAAAATCATTAATGGAACAGTCTGAGAAAATATTTATCTGTGAACATGTGAACTTAAGTTATTTGATGAAAGATTTTTTAAGTGCCAAGACATCAAAAAGAGGAAGTGAACTAGTGGATCAATTTAGCGCGTTTCGCGTGTTCCAAGAAGATCAAAAAGTGTACGGAAAGGTCGTAGAAACACAGATAGACGATTTGTCTGAAGGTGATGTTGTTGCACAGGTTGCTTATTCGTGTGTTAACTACAAGGATGCTCTGGCGGCTACGGGAACAGGAAAAATAATGAGGCGGTTCCCTTTAATTGGAGGTATCGATTTTTCAGGAAGAATAGTGCTCAGCAAAGATGAAAGATTCGCGGTTGGCGATGCAATTCTGGTAACCGGTTGTGGGCTTGGGGAAAATCATGATGGAGGTTTCTCAGAGTACGTCCGCGTGCCTGCTGATTGGGTTGTTCCGCTTCCAAAAGAACTTGATTTACGTGAATCTATGGCAATAGGAACGGCAGGTTTTACAGCGGCTTTAAGTGTTGTAGAAATGGAACGAAACGGATTGAGCAAAACTAATGGTAGAACCATAGTTACCGGAGCGACGGGTGGTGTCGGTTCTTTGGCGGTCCAGTGTTTGGCAGCTGCTGGTTACGAAGTCACAGCATTGACGCGTAAAGACGGAGAGCATGACTTCCTGATGTCCATCGGTGCTACCGAAGTATTGTCAGGCGATGTAGTTGGTGAAGCTGCGGGTCCCCTTGAAAAGGCTCGATGGTCTGGTGCCGTCGATCCCGTAGGCGGACGAATACTTTCTTGGTTGACTAGAACGATGCAGCCAGGAGGTGCTGTTGCTTGTTCAGGGCTAACGGCTGGAACGGATCTGGATCTGACTGTTTTACCGTTTATTCTTCGGGGAATAAAATTGTTGGGAATTGATTCTTCAATGTGTCCGATGACTAAAAGACAAGAAGTGTGGCAACGCCTTTCCACTGATTTAAAACCAGGTCATCTTCAATCGATCGTCACTGAGATTTCTATTCTGGAACTCCAAAACGCTTTTGAAACACTGCTGGCAGGAAAGGCTCGCGGCAGGTTTATCGTCAAGTTAGCCGAGTTACAGTAACAGATTCTTTTTACCGGATCGACGAAAAGATTAAATTTTGGCGGAAGCGCCTGGGAGTCGAACCCAGCCTCCCTGCGGTAGCAGGGAGCGACCGATTTTGAAGACCGGGAGGGCCACCGGGCCCCATTCGCCTCCAGTCATGCAAATCAAACATCATTCGCTGAGCGAAGATATTGAATGGAGATCAGTGATTTTTCATCAAAAAAGCGCTGTTAACCCTCAATCAGACGAACATCCCCTGCTCTTGGACCTTTTTGGGACTCTTCAGGGCTGAAATCAACAGTCTGGCCTTCACGGAGCAGTTCAAAGACGGCACCCCGAACTGAACTTCGGTGGAAGAAGTGCTCTACGCCACCTTCATCGCGAATAAATCCAAAACCTTTGTCAATCAGAAGACGAGCTATAGTGCCGGTTGGCATACGGTCCCTCCGGGTTATTAGCCCCTATTTTAAACCTGAATAAGTGGCAACAGGGTAATAAAAAATTTAAACTTAACGCGAATATTAATACTTCATAAACATAAGTGAAATAAGTATTTAGATAAATATTCTTTAATCGACCCATAAATTCGAGGTCGGAATTTCATTTTTAAACAGACGATGTCAACCAGTGCATCGCCAATATGCCCCAATTTAGAAAGCCGAGCTATGTAGTGGCAGCTGGCTTGGGTGGTTTTGGTGGTGGATACGTTGTCCAGAAGTGACGACCACATTCTGGGCATTCCCAGAATTGTTGAGCCGGCCAATTTTCTCGAGTCAGCGGATCCTTTTGGGACATTTGTGCGCCGCAACGTTGGCAACGAATTTCTATCTGTGCGTCATCCATATTATTAATTTTACCATTGAGTAAAAGAGATGGCATGATATCTTAAAAATGAACAAAAAAGTTGCTGGTATAGTTCTCGCTGCTGGACGGTCAAGTCGTATGGGACGGCCGAAAGCGTTGTTGCCATTAGGTTCACAAGGTCAGACCTTTTTAACTAGGATTGTCGAGACCTTTCGCAAGGCCGGCATGGAAGAGATTTTAGTGGTAACTGCCGCGGGTTCTGAGCTTACTTCTGTATTGCTCAGTGATAAATTTCCATTTCGACTCATTCTTAACGAAAGCCCAGAACTTGGACAGTTATCTTCTTTTCAAGTTGGGTTGCAGTCTTTAGACCTTTCAAAAGTTAGTGGGACGTTGATGACCCCCGTTGATGTTCCGTTAGTGTCAGTGGAAACGGTGAAATCTTTAATTGAAGCCCATAGTAAATCACTTGCTCCAGTTGTGAGACCCGTTCGAAAAAAAGCACATGGCCATCCTGTTATATTTGATCGCGCGCTCTTTCAAGAAATTTTGCTTGAACCAAGTGATTCAACAGTTAAGACAATCGTCCATCGACATAGCAAACAGTCCGTTGAAGTAGCCGTTAATGAACGTGGGCCTTTCTATGACATCGATACACCAGAGGACTATGAATTTTTACTCAGTCAGTTTAAGCTTAAGAACTCTAAAGTGGCTGGATAAAGTGACTTATTGATCGATATTGGTTAAGTTCTTAGCACGAAACACGGTTTAAACGGGCCAGTGGCGCAGTTGGGAGCGCGCGTGAATGGCATTCACGAGGTCACGGGTTCGACCCCCGTCTGGTCCACCATCAAAATACATACTCAACCTTCAGTTATTTAATATTTTTCAAAAATTTTCTGAATAGCGGTCCCTTCTTTTGTAACAGTTAATGCCAGCATCAGTAATATTCTCGATTTAATAGGAGAAAGATCTTCTGCTGCAATCCGAAGTGGGTTGTTAACTTGAACGCTATTTGACTTAGCTACGTTCCTCCCGAGAGCGACGTGACCACCACCGGTCCGGCTGGAAATAACTACCGGTATACCCTTTTTCATTATTTGATTGATTGCTGTTCTTTGGTCTGGACTCATTGCCCCTGCACCAGAGGCTGCAATAACAATTCCCGCAGCACCTGCTTCAACCGCGGCTAGAATTAGATCACCAGGCGCATCTTGATACGACAGCAGAGTATCTACGCGAGGAAGTGTTTCTGTTTTTGAGATGTCAAACTCTGTCTGCACTGTGTGTTCTCGACTCGGTTGCCCATAGTAAACAATCCGATCGAAGTTTGTGACACCCAGTATCCCGGATCCTCTGCTTTGAAATGCGTTAAGTTGTTGAGTGTGGCTTTTCGTGACTTCGCGGGCTGAATTAATTTCAGAATTAAGGACCACTAACACACCTCGCCCGATTGAATTTGGGTCAGCGGCTACGCGAAAGGCTTGTAGTAGATTTGCCGATCCATCGTAACCTTCTGCAGTCGGCGGACGCATTGCCCCGACAACAACTACAGGCCGCTGATATTTAACCGTTAAGTTAAGGAAATAAGCGATCTCTTCAAGTGTATCGGTTCCGCTAGAGACAACGATGCCAGAGAGGTCTTTGCGATTTTGAAATAGTTGGTTAATTCGGCGAGAAAGTGAAATCCAGTCTCGGGTGGTAAGGTCACTGCTTTGCAGATTTAAGAATTGCTCTGTTTCTGCCTGAACATAAAGTGGTAATGAAGACACTGAACTAACTAATTCTTGAGCCGTAATTCTATTGTTTGGTCCTTTGGCTATCGTGCCGCCCGTTGCAAGTAAACGCACCTTTGGTAAAGCATCAATTTGTGCGGCTGCCTCAGTCTCACACAGAGCTAGGCTGATAAGAACGAGCAGAGTAATCCGGTAAATCGACATGCTCAGATTCCTTAGATAACGAGCTTACTATACTGGATTTGTGGCCACTCGATGAGCCTGAGAAAGCCAATGAACTAAGTGTTGTACGGCTTCATGTGGTGTGCGGCCATAGAATGGCATTAGGGCAGTAGGCCCGTCGGTCGTGGTTACAAGATATGCTCTCCAGCGTTCAGGTGTTATAGAAAACACCTCAATTTGATAAGTGTAACCGCGGATGGTTTCTTCAAAGCGATGTAATTTCACAAGAAAAGTACTTTTAGAGATTTTCAATTAAAGTTAAATGACCGCGAAATTTTATCGTTATAAAAAAAAACGTCAAGCGAAGGCAAAGACGAAGGTTGCATCAACAATGCGCATTTTTGTGAAAAGTATTGAGCAAATACATGTGAAAAAAAAATAAATTCTTTCCGTATCCACAGTCGGTTGACATTATTTCCACAATGTTTCCACAGGCTTCACTTAGGGGCCTCTTGACGACCATTCGTGCAGGCACTAGTCTGAGAAATAAATAAGGTCTAATTGATGAGTTTGTTTGAAAGAGTCTCCATAAATTTAATCTGCCTACTATTGTTTTCACCTCTGATCAGTTTTGTAGATGCGGAAGACATTACTCTTCCGCTCCACAGAATATTTCTTAAGGGGGGAGAGCACTTGGTGATAGACGCAGACTATGCGCGTCTTGGTGACAAAGTTGTGTTTGCTATTCCATTCAGCACAGATCCTAATGACACTAAACCGCAACTTGTGAGTCTGCCGGAAGCATCCGTCGATTGGACCACGACTGCACGTTATACGGATGCTGTGCGGGCTTCACTCTTTTCGGTAACCCGAGGCGAACAGGAATATCATGAATTAAACGCTCAGGTCGCACGGATTTTAAATGAGATTGCGTTTACTAATGATTCGGCCTTGCGCCTCTCTCTTGCACGTGATGTCAGAAAGCAATTATTAGAGTGGACGGCGACAAGTTATGGGTACAGATCTTCGGACGTTCGAGAAATTTTGGCTTTGCTTGAAGAAGCTATTGTTTTGGAATCAGGCTCTAGTTATAAGTTGGATTTGGTGGCAGGGACGAATCGAACAGAGATGGTGCCGTTGTTACCAGCGCCAAATGTAAAGGACATTCTTGAAAAAGCACTTTTAGTGTCAGAACTGACGAACGTACCTGCGGAGAAGATGTCCATCCTGCGTTCGATTTTATATGAGGTTAACAAGAACAGGTACTTTAATGAATTTGATGTGGGGTGGAGAGAAATGCTTCATAAAAAGGTGGAGAAGCTTCTTTCTCAGGAAATGGATATAGAAAGATTCTATTCATCACTGAAAATAGAATCTCTTCGCAGAGCATCTAATTATGCGAAAAATGCAGATGTACGAAATGTGCAAATGGTTCTAGATGACGTGATTCGTTCTGATAGGGAATTCGGTGGGCAACGTCCAGTTGAGGTTTTAGCACTATCAAGGAGACTTGAAAAATATCTCGCTGAGGCACGTCATATTAGATTAGAAAATGACAATTTTGAGTTTAAGGTGACTGCTTTTCGAGCTTATAACAGTGAATTAAATCATTTGATTGACCAGTTCTTGGATTTACGACCTTTTTTAGAAGATATTCGTGTTTTAGCTGGACCAGATGTGAGGATCCTTCCAAAAGTTGGGGATCAATTGAGCGTGGCAACAGATATTCTCTCTAGATACAATCCTGCTGTTGAGGTGAAATCAGTACACGATCTCATTCGAAAGGCCTTTGCGTTGGCGACCAGTGCTGCTCATGGACGGCTTGCGGCAGTGCGTGATGTCGATTTGGCAGATGCTTGGGATTCTGCTGCGGCGGCAGCAGGTGCGATTATGTTCTTTGATCTTGCGCTAGGTGAATTAAATCGTGCGATTACGGAACCGGTATAACTTTAAGCGGTGCTAGAGTTGTTAGAGGATTTGTCTGGCGGACTTAAGTGTCGGTGGAGCTTTTTTTGAATAAGGATTTAACTGTAAAAAGTGTTCCAGAAATTACTCCTCGGCTGACTCGGCTTTTTCGAGTTTCGAATCTACAATCCTTCCAGAATACCATTAGTGATTTAGTAAGTCCTGGTAGTCCATCAAAAAATAGCGACACGGTAGTTCTTGTACCAACAAGTGCTGCAGGTGTTCAGTTAAGTCGGACAATCCAAATAACTAAATTTAATAAAGAAGCAATAAAACAGAATTTCAGGCTGCCAGAATTTTTAACCCGAAGTGATTGGTATCTGGCAATGTTAAATCGTCTTGTGCCAGCGGAATCACTTTTGTCCGATATTGAACGAAATGTTTGTATGTGGGCAGCAATTCGTAAGGCTCGGGACTCAGAGATTTCTCCGCCCTTTAAAGTAAGGTCAGGTCTCTTGCCTGCCATCATAGATTTCTATGACCAATTGATGCGTTTGGGTCGTTCGATAGATAGTTTTCATCGATTAATGGTCACAGAGCTTGAGCCTAACGCTGGATTTGATCGCGGTGCGAGTAGTCTTTTACGGCAGACTCATTTTCTTTCGAGCGCTTTTACTAATTTCAAAGATCAGATCTCAAAAATCCAGAAGCTGGACGAACACGAATTACGCGCAAGGTTACTGAAAGGACAAATGGTTCCTCCGTTCGAGCGGATTATTGTTACGATTTCTGATCATGTTGCAGAGCCAGATGGTCTGTGGCCAACTGACTTTGACCTACTAACAAGATTGCCCGGTATTAAAAACATTGATGTAATTGCAACAAATGAAGTTTTGGACGCAGGTTTTTACGAACGTTTGTACGATCTACTTCCTGGAATAGAGAGTCAGAAGATAGTAGATGACGGTCACTTTGTACCAGTTCTAATCAGCCCTGAGTCCACAGACCAGAATTATTTCGTATGCCGTGATCGTGAGGAAGAATTATTATTTGTTGCAAAAGCTGTTAAACCTGGGCGAAGTCGCTCTGATTTTGATCAAAAGAGTATTGTTTTTCAGGCTCCTCTTCCATATTTATATCTAGCTCGTCAAGTGTTTGAGCAAGCTGAGATTCCTTTTGAGTTGAAAGATTCTCTGCCTCTTGCAGCTGAATCATACGTGGCGAATCTGGATCTTATTTTTGACTTTATTCTCTCTGATTACAGCCGCCCTGCACTGATCGGACTGTTGAGATCTCCATATTTCAATTTTTCAAGAGGTAGTTGTGTATTCGATAAAAAAACTATTGAAAACTTTGATCGCGCTTTATATGAAGAGCGCTATAGTGGCGGACAAGCTGTCCTCTCTCAAATCGCGGTAAAGTGGAATTCGAAAGCCGCAGACTCTTCTAAAAGCAGTTGTAGCGATTCGGTGCTGCTGTCCGTTCTTGAGATTGCTGAAGCATTAGCTGCAGATTTTGAGCGATTAAGACTTCAGGAGAACCCTTCAAAGATTATTAAGGGCATCGTTGATTTTCTTTCGAAATATGACGTTTTTAATGTAGGAGACGTTCAAATGGATGAGCGTGAGAAAAAGGCGAAGATTAGAATTTATGAAATATTAGACGCCTTGTACCACGCCCACAAAACCTTTGATGACACACCGGTTGATTGTAAAACGTTGTTTATGTCAGTGAGGAGGTGGATAGAAACGGAAACGTTTTTATCCCGAGACACTATTGAGGGTGTTCAGCTAGTTGATGCACGGGCGGCCAGATATGGAAGGTTTAATGAGATTTTTTTAGTTGGCTTGGTAAGTGATGAATGGCCTGAACGGGTCGCCAGATCAGTGTTCTACCCAAGTTTTCTTTTAATTTCATTAGGTTGGCCTCGGGCCGCTGAACGAGTAAGGGCTGCTCGAGCTCGGTTTATGGATTTACTAAGACTTTCCACTGGAAGAGTTTTAGTTACAACATTTTCTTTAGAAGACGATTCAATTACTGCTCCGTCGATATTGTTAGAACAACTTGAGAATTCTGATCTAAAAATAGTGCAAGAAGATATCGATCGAGATAAGCCCGTCACTTTTGAAGAAAAGCTGGTTAATCCAAAGAGTAGTCTGAATGATTTGATTGGCGAGCGAGGCGACTGGCTAGATCTTAGGAGAAGACTCCCAGATCGGAATGATAGTTATCGAGGTGTCGTGGGGATCAGTCAGGTGCAGTCACATTCAGTTAGTGATTTTCAGACTTACATCGATTGTCCATTCAAATATTTTTCACGGCGAGAACTTGATTTAAAAGAGGAAGCTTCCGATGAATCAGGTGTAACGGCTCGGTTTCAGGGTGAATTGTTACACAGTGTTCTGGAAAAGTTTTTTTATAAGTGGCAAGAAAATGAAAATCAGGCCATTACACAGGCTAATAGAGATGAAGCGGTTTCTGTTTTTTCGACGATTGTCGAAAAAAGTATTAAAACATTATCAATTGGAGAACGCGCGGTCATTCGAACTTGGTTTCTTGGTTCTGCGGGTGCATCTGGAGTTATTGATCGCTTGTATCATTCTGAGACCGACACTTCTTTTAAGATTATTAAAAGATCTTTCGAGCATACTGTTAGTGGAGATTTCGTTTTACAGGATAAAACTCAAACTAAGGAAGCGCGACTTCGAGGACGAATTGACAGACTGGATTACTTATCCGATGGAAGTTTGAGAATTGTCGATTACAAGCTCAGTAAAGCTCCTAACAGAAAATATATAGTGCAGCTTCCTCTTTATTCCAAGTGTATTGAGCAGCAATTCAAGCGCGACGAGGGTAAGAAGTGTCGAGTTAAAGAAGCTGCTTATATTGAATTTGGTGCGCTGAATTCTTACCGGCCACTTAAGTCACGCGATCTTGTGGAAGGAGAGGAACGGGCGATTCGAATTCTTGAGAATATTACGCAAGGTCTTTTTCCTATAAGGCCTATTAATCGTCGACAGTGTCGGACTTGTTCGTATTCGACCGTGTGCCGTAAAGAATTTCAAGGAGATCAGTAATAATTATGGTCGCTGATACGGATGCTCGAAGATTTGCGACAGATCCTGCGCATAACGTGGTACTGGAAGCCTCAGCAGGAACAGGAAAAACCTCAGTTTTAGTCGCGCGATATTTAAATTTACTCCGCGCCAATGTAGGTCCTGCCAATATCCTGGCCATTACGTTTACACGAAAGGCTGCTGCTGAGATGCGTGTTCGTATTATTGCGGAGCTGCGGCGTGAGTCACGTCAATCTGATGAAGGTCTGGCGAGATGGAACGGGCTTAGAGATCATCTCAATGAGGTTTCTATAAGCACAGTCGATGCTTTTTGTTTTTCCTTGCTAAGAGAATTTCCACTAGAGGCAGATTTAGATCCAGGTTTTTCAGTCGCTGACGAAACAGAGGTCCGGCGTTTACAGATTGAGGCCATAGATCGAGCGTTGGTTGTCGCGGGACGATTAGCAAATAAAGATGAGACTATCGCTATGTTGCTTGCGTGTCTTGGGCCGACCTTCGCGCGTCAAGCTTTCGGTGATTTGCTGGAACAAAGACTTATTGTGCCAGATATACTTCATAAGTTTCTTGCTGGAACACCTCGCGGGTTAGATGGAGTCCAAGCTTGTTGTAAAGCGGTTGATCGCTTTAGAGAGATGTTTGAGTCTTTTGAATTGCAGCTTGAACAAATCGACCTTGAAACCTTAAGTAAAGATCCCAGAGCTTTAGCAGTAATAAGTGCTCTTAATGAAATTCCTTTAACTAAGAATTGTGATGTTCCAAGAATAAGGGCTTGGCTCGATCGGATGCGCGATTTATTTTTAACTAAAGAAAATGGTCGACCAAGAAAGCAATTTGTACTTAACAAGGAAGCGCCTAAGGATCTAAAACGTCAGTACAGGGATTTTGCTTCAGCAGTAGCGTTAGAAGTTAAAAGCGTTCTCGATGTTTTTGATCGTGACGTTAATGTTGTCATGGTTCGGGGTGTTCAACGAGTGTTCCGCATTGTTTTAGAAGAGTATGAAGAAGCTCTCTCATCACGGGCTTTGTTAGATTTCACGGGTCTACTAGAGAAATCCGTTCGGTTACTTGAGCAAATGGATGAGTTCTCTCGTTCGCGATATAGGCTTGAGTCACGTTACCATCACGTATTGGTTGACGAATTTCAAGATACGAGTCGCATGCAATGGAAGTTGATCTCATTGTTAGTTCAATCTTGGAGTGAAGGTAGTGGACTAACGGATGATATTCCGGTGCCGCCAACGATCTTTATTGTTGGTGATCGCAAGCAATCAATTTATAAGTTTCGTAATGCAGATCTGTCTATATTTCGTGATGCTTCAAAGAAGATAGAAAACTTACGTAATCAAGATAGAGTGCATTCTGTTATTTCTGAGAGTTTTCGGTCGGTTCCAACGTTGCTCAATTTCATCAATGACTTTTTCGACGATATTGGTAACGAATCCAATGATAAGCATTCATTTTCCTTTAAGGAGCAAGATCGATTTCCAGTGAGAACTTCATTGGAAGTTGAAGAAAATGCTACTGCTCTTGGTCTTGTGATAGCCGATAGCGTGGAGAAGTGTGCAAATTCTGTCGCGGATGAGATCGTTGACCTTCTCAGTGCTGGTCAGGTTAAAAACAAGGATGGAGGATATCGATCTATTCGGAAAACAGATATAGCTATTTTATTCCGTTCGCGGGCTAGTCACCGTGAATTTGAGCGGGCATTGGAGTCACGCTCTGTGCCAACGTATGTTTACAAAGGTCTTGGATTTTTTGATGCGAAAGAAATTAAAGATATAAGAGCTCTTATTAGATTCTTAGCGAACCCCTCGTCTGAGTTGCGCGCAGCTGCGTTTTTAAGATCTCGGTTCGTCAATTTTTCAGATACAGGATTGTCGGTACTTTCTCGTCAACTATCTAAGTCTCTTACAGGCCCTGATCCACTAACTGAGTTTCAGCGCCTGTCAATATCGGACAAGGCCATGCTAACTAAATCTCGGCAAGGCTTAGCAAGATGGCTCAAGCTCGTCGATCGCCTCCCTCCAAGTGAGGTGTTAGAACGAGTGCTTAGGGAAACCGCATTTGCATATGAATTGCGAGGTCCTCATAGTGCTCAGGCGATTGCTAATGTTGGAAGAATGCGTAGTCTTATTCGCCGCATACAAAATCGTGGTTATGCGACGATGGGGCGATTAAGTGAACACATTGATCAGTTGTCATCTGAAATGTCGAATGCTGTTGTTGAGTCGATCGACGCCGTTAATCTTATGACAATTCATGCAGCAAAAGGACTAGAATTTCCCGTGGTTTTCTTAGTAGATCTGGGTCGTGGTGTTACTAGTCAGAGTAGCCGCATTCGGGTAGTAGCAGACCAAGGAGGCGGCGAGCCATCGGTCACGGTTGCTCCTTTTCGTGCTGAAGCTGATCGTATCGAAAGACGACGAGAGTCTGAAGAGACAAAGCGCTTACTGTATGTTGCGGTAACGCGCGCATGCGATCGGCTTTATTTTTCAACGGTTCTAAAGAAAGAAAAGCCTGTGTTTAAGAATAAAACGAGTCTAGGAAGCGCATTTCCTGAAAGCTTCAGCAAGATATTTTTGGACGAGAGCATTCGATCAGAAGCTAAATTTGTCGAGTGGAAAGGTCCCAGCGGAGAGATGCATCGTTTTCGGATTTGTTATTCTGGTTGCTGATAACCCAGAAAGAATATTAAAAAAATTTCAGATCAGAAAAGACAGGGGTGGTTACTTTTGCAGAAGACGAGGATCTTCATTTACTCTTTCGGCCCACAGGAGAGCGTGTTTTTCAGCTTCCTCTTGAGTCTTACCAACAAGAATAACTGAGCCGGTTGGGTTGGTGGAATTGTCGGCTGTTATCCACGCGACCCAATGTCCACCGCTCGGTTCACTGTGCAAATCATATTTCATAGTCATCTCTTAGATATCCTACATCAGACGGAGTATTTAGGGCCATTAGATGAGCTTAAGACATTCATCATCTTGACAATAAACGACTTCGGAACCTATGGTAAAAGCATAATGTCGCTTCCAGTAATAGTGCATTCAAAATCACCTTCTGATCCAGGGCAGTTATTGTCTGATGAAGTTGTAGTGGATTTTCCTTCGATGCTCGACCTGGTTGAACGTATGCAGAGTGACTTTTTTGGGGCGTCAAGTGAACCTGAAAGGTTTGAAACCACTTATAATGCGCAGGTAAATGTGACGTCGAAGCAAGCCAGTGAAGGAGTGCATGTTCCCCTTGATTTATTTGTTCAATCGACCTGCCCCATATGTGGTGGGCGAGGGGAAATCTGGGAAGAAATGTGCGGCATCTGTGTTGGGACCGGTAGTGGTGGTGTGTTCCACAGCCTGAACGTAGAAGTTCCACCTGGGGTAAAACATGGGACTTACCTAACATTTAAGTTACAGTTACCGTTCGCGGCAGAGAGCCGGTTCGATGTTCGAGTAATGATTTCCTAACGGATATTTTTATGATTTCTGAGTCAGCTATTCTTAATGCATTAAAAGTTGTTAATGATCCAGACCTTAAGAAAGATATTGTTAGTTTAGGTTTTGTGAAGGATCTGGTTATCGAAGATGACATAGTTTCCTTTTCGATTGAATTAACGACTCCTGCTTGTCCCGTGAAAGAACAGATGCGTGAGGAAGCGGAGTCTGCTGTTTTGGGTGTTACAGGAGTCCGAACTGTTAACGTTAATATGACAGCAACGGTGCGACCTGCTATGACTCCTGAAACAGGTAGGGCTGCTATACCAGGTGTTAAAAATGTAATTGCTGTTGGGGCTGGTAAGGGAGGGGTAGGGAAGACCACTGTCTCAGTGAACTTAGCAGTGGCACTGGCTCAATGTGGCAGTAAGGTCGGAATTATCGATGGTGATGTTTATGGGCCAAATGTGCCAATCATGTTGGGAGTCGATGCTCAACTTTCTACGGATGGGAAGAAAATTGTTCCGGCTGAAAAATATGGTATCCGTTTGGTTTCAATGGGGTTTCTCGCAGATGGGAAAGCACCAATTATATGGAGAGGTCCCATGTTGCATGGTGTTGTCAGACAGTTTTTTCAGGATGTCCAATGGGGTGAACTGGACTATCTTGTTATCGATATGCCGCCCGGAACAGGAGACGTGGCATTAAGTCTTAGCCAGACAGTCCAAGTTGCAGGTGCGATTGTTGTTACCACGCCCCAAGCAGTCTCTCTTTCTGATAGTCAAAGAGCCGTCGGGATGTATCGTAAACTCGACGTGCCTACGCTAGGAATCATAGAAAACATGTCGCATCATGTTTGTCCTAACTGCAATCATGAGAGTGATATTTTTGGAAAGGGTGGAGGGAATTCGATTGCTGAAGAATTGAAATTGCCTTTCCTAGGTAAGATACCATTGTATGAACCAATACGCGTTGGCAGTGATATCGGTAAACCGATTGTGTTGAGTGAGCCCAACTCATCGGCGGGTCGAGCTTTCATGGAAGTAGCAGAGCGTGCGGCTGCTCAGGTGTCAATTGCTAGTTACGAGAGTCTTCCCGTGTCGTAAGACACAGTCTGATGCCGATCGAACACATTATTCTATTTGTTGCTAGATGCTTCTCCTGTCATTGGAACAAAACGCACAGGAATCGTTGATTGGATGGTTGAGCCATCTACAGTTTTTGTTACGACAGTCATACGTTGACTCACTTTGCCTAAGGGAATCACTAATCGCGCTCCGGTCGCCAATTGTTTAACGAGTCCTTCTGGCAATTGTTCTGGGGCTGCAGCTACGATAATACCGTCAAATTGAGCAACTTCTGGCCATCCTTGATAACCGTCACCTTCCCGAAAAGTTATATTTGTGTAGCCTAATTCAGTCAGTAACGCACGAGATCGCCTAGCTAATTCAGGTACGATCTCAATGGTATAGACATGTCGTGCAATTTCTGCGAGGACCGCTGTCTGGTAGCCAGAGCCTGTCCCGATTTCAAGTACAGTCGCTTCGGGTGTTAATTTAAGAAGTTCGGTCATATAGGCGACAATGTATGGCTGCGAAATGGTTTGTTGAAATCCGATCGGCAGAGGTCTGTCTGCGTAAGCCTCTTGACGAAGTTCTAAAGGAACGAATTCGTGTCGTTGTACATTACCCATTGCCGCAAGAACACGACTGTCTTTTATGCCCCTTGTAATAAGATGTTTTTCTACCATGTTGTTACGTTCTGAACTAAAAGGTAAAACCTGGCTAAACGTAGTCGTAAGTAAACAAATAAAGATTAATTGAAATGGTGTTAAATTTTTCATGAGAATAGCTCCATCAATGTAGACTTAACTTTATGTTCATTCTCATTCATCTTGCCAGAGTTTATCGAAGGCGATAGAGGTTTAACTGCGATGGTTTCCCCAAAAGATCATAAATCTAATGGAGCTCAGTTCACAGGACAACACGTTTTTTTTACTGGAACATTATCCTCAATCAGTTCACAAGAAGCGTTTGAACTAGTTAAACGTTTTGGAGGAGCTGTTTGTAAGGAAATTTCGATAGAAACGACGTTGCTTGTGTTGGGGGCGGATGGTTGTTTCGATGCAGATGCAACTGGGCGCAGCAGAGATTTTATTCCTGAAGATGATAAGGACGAAAAAACGAATGCACTCAAACAAGCTAAAGCTTTAAATAATTATTCTCCTAATCAGGTGAGAATTTTAAGCGAAGACGAATTTTGTGAACTGTGTGGGTTGAGAACAACAAGCTCGCTTGAACAAAGGTATCACAATGTAAAGTCAATTCGAGAGCTGTATCCACTTATCAATCAGTCACGTTTGAAATATCTTGATACTTGCGGTCTGATAAGGCCTGTTGCGCACGCTGATAATGAGACTTATTATAAATTCTTAGACATTGCTGTTGTTAAGCGTATTCATGATTTATTAAGGCAAGGACAGTCTTTCCGAAGGATAGTGCGACGTATGTTGGCCGCTCAAGACGGACAGCTAGTCCTTGATTTTAGTGCGGTACGTAGCGAGTCCCATCGGGATAAAGTTGTTGCTCTAAGGTACGGTAAGGCGAACAAGATTTTTCTTGAAGAATATCAAGATAGCCTGACAGACTTTGAAAGTCCTCAAACGGCTGTGGCTGCACGGTTTTTTCTTGAGGGTTCTGAGTTAGATGAGGGTAGTCATACCGAAATGGAGCAAGCTCAGTCGGCCTATCGAAAAGCGTTGCTGTTGGATCCGAATTTAGTACCTGCAATTGTTAATCTCGCTAATATTCATTACGGTAGCGATGAGCTGGTGGAGGCGCAAGCTCTTTATGCAAGGGCACTTCAAATTGATCCAGATTGTTTTGAAGCATATTTCAATTTGGGAAATATCCATCACGATCTAGGTCGACACGATGAGGCGCTTGAATGTTACTCTGAAGCTCTTCGACTTAATCCTACCTATGCGGATGCTCACTTTTATATGGCCGTGACTCTTGAAAAGATGGGCCGTTCTACTGATTCAAAGTTGCATTGGCAACGATACCAACATCTTGCTCCAGACGGGGAGTGGGTCGATCTGGCAAAAGAGTTTAGTGAGTAAGATGTTTTTTTGTGAGTTTAGATAGAGAATCGACTGTCAGGAAACATTTCGATTTTATTCGCTGTAGCTTCACTTTAGAACGAGCTAGAAAATAAGAAAAACGTTTTCTTTTAGAGGGAAAAGCTGAGTAATAAACTATAAAATTATCTTGCACGAAACGTAATTATTCCACGGGTTGGATCGTAAGGAGATACTCCGACAGTAACACGATCGCCGGGAACGACTTTAATTCTAAATCTTCGCATTCGGCCGCTGAGTTGGGCCAGAACTTCATGTCCTGGATCGCACTCAACGCGGTAAAGTCCGCCACTATGAACTGCTGTGATCGTTCCCTGAACATCTATTAAATCGTCTTTTGCCAAATTGTCTCCAGTGGAAAAATTATATCAGGTGAATAGAGTTTTCTACATTGTTCGAACTGCTTCTTCCAACTTTTTTGCAATGTCTCGATAATCGTTGGTGTCGAAAGTTAATGGTTTTCCAAAGGCTATACGAACATGTCCAGGTTTAGCCATTTTCCATGATTTGCGTAGAATTTTATCTAAGCCTTCAATTCGTACTGGTATTATTGGAATTTGTAAACGAGATGCAATCATTCCAATTCCAGGTTGAAAATCATCGATTGAGCCGTCCTCAGTTCTACGACCTTCTGGAAATATGAGAACAGAAATTCGCTGGTCCAACAAATCTCCTAAATATCGAATCGCGTCACGAGTACCGGTCTCACGCTGTGGGAGTGGAAAGACATTAAACAGAAGTGTCGCTAGGTAGTAGATGGAACTATTTATAATTCTGACTATTCTCGAATGTTGTTGTGGATGAAAATGTGCAGCAAAGAATTCTTTAGCTGCTGCAGTGGCCACACGGTATCGAATATGAGGTGGTAACGCGGCGAGAATTACAGGGCTGTCGAGATGGCTTTGATGGTTTGCCGCGAACACTACAGGGTCATAGGTTGTGTTTAGGTTTTCAGTTCCTTCCACTTTAATCCAAGCAAAGAGGCGAGTAAGTGGAAGTAGCCATAGACCTAAACTAAGTTTTCGTATCAATTGAGCAGGCCATTTTTGACTCCAAGAAGGAAATACTGAGATTGGAGGGCGTGAGTTTTCTTGATTATGTTCTACGTTAGGAGTTTTCGATAGCTGTCCGAGAAGATCCTCAAGTTCGCCAATTGTTGATGTTTCTGCAAGTAGTGATTCGTCGAGTGTTCGATCTGAAGCCTGTTCGAGCGCCATTAAAAGTTCGATCTTTTCTATCGAACTGAGGCCTAATTCTTGGAGGTTAGTTTTGTTCGATACTTGCCGGTCTATGCTGAATTTCTGAACGATTGCCGCGACGCTATTCTCTTCTGGGCTAGCCATTTTATCTTCTGGATTTGCGCCGCTATTCACCCAACGTTTTAATTCATGACGTTTTAATTTTTTGGTACCTTCTGTTCGTGGTAATGATTCGCCGGGCCAGATTGATCGACCTCTAATTTTCTGATGCTCTTCTAGGTTTTTGTTTGCGTCCCGTAGCACTCTTGATAGATCGACGTTTGGTTCTAGTACTAGAACGGCATGTACATGTTCGCGGCTTTGATGGAGTTTACCGATTATTCCAGCTTCTCGAACTCCAGTAATAGATTCGACGACTCTTTCAATGTCTTCTGGAAAAACATTTAAGCCCTCTGCGGTTACGATCACGTCTTTTTTCCGACCTTTTACGGTTAGTCGTCCACCTTGATCAACCGAACCTAAGTCACCAGTATGAAACCAGCCGTCGCTTGAAAAGGAGTCATCGGTTTTAGTTTCTTTATAGTAGCCGCTGGTTACGTTGTCTCCACGAACTAAGATCTCACCATCCGCGGCGATTTTTAAGTCTACTCCTTTAATAGGAACACCCACGCTACCCTTCTGGGTTCGAAATGGATGATTAAGTGTCACGATCGGAGCCGTTTCTGTAAGTCCGTATCCTTGAATTACGAGAAAACCTAATTTTGTCCAAAATGTTTCGAGTTTTGGATCCAGTGGTGCTGCACCTACTACAAAGGCCCAAAACTTTAGTCCAAATAATTTGTGAATCCGGCGATATTTCCACCAACGGGCCGGAATATTGTTCGTTCGAAGTTCGTCTTGAACAAGTTCAGGAGCCACGAGGGTCACATAGTCTTTGAGTACTTCAAGCATTTTCGGTACGCATACAACTACAGAGATTCTGTTTTTTCGAATTTGATTAACAATGTCTTCAGGGTTATAACCTCGCATAAAAACAGTAGTGCCTTTCAACATAGGGGGGATAAAGGTAGACATCGCCTGTCCAAACATATGACTCAGCGGTAGTAGATTGAGGAAGCGGATAGGACTTACAAGTCGGCTGTAGCTCTTGTATTTCAAAATTTCCTGCTCGACAGGAACTATATTTGCAAGAATATTGTTGTGAGTAAGTTGTACACCTTTTGGTTCAGCAGTAGCCCCCGAAGTAAATATAATTTCTGCTAGGCTTGGTTTTTGTTTTTTAGACCCCGACCTTCCATATTTGTTAAAAACGATTTTTGTTGAGGGTGCGTTTCTTAAAAGAGTGTTAAGAGAGAAGATTTTTTTCTGAGGGAAGTTTGCGGGAAGGCAAAGATCGTTTCCGACAACTAGGGCTGTCGCGTTAACAATATCAATAACCCGTTCAACAAATTTCGGCGACGCTCGAAAATCAATTGGAACAACAATGGTTTCCGATAACAAACAACCCCACAGAGCAACTAGCCATTCTGGACAATTTTCTCCCCAAATTACGACTTTATTACCGGCATCACATCCGATAGTTTCTAAGTGTTCTGCAAAATGGTAGGAAGAGGTTCTGATTTCATCGTACGAGTACGAGTATGTACGGTATCCATCGTCATAGGTTAGAAATGTTGCATTAGAACGAATGCTGTCATCAAAAAAGTCGAGCAGGTTGTCTCGGGTCATTTCAGAACTATGGTCAATTTGGTTAGGAATCCGATACAAGCTAAGGATACTTTGTGCGCCGATTATTTTTAGCGTGAGTGTGAGTAACCTTTACTTAAAGGACACACCGGCACTTGCCACCGTGGTTGTTACACGGGGGGATGCCGGCTCTGTAGACGTCGCTGTAAGTGGACTACCCGCGTAGAAACGCAAATCTAGTGAAAATGCCACACGTTCATTTAGAAACCAACGAGCTCCACCTCCATAATTAATTGTACTCGTAGCACGCTGGTTAGGTGCATCTTCGTTTAGCGGAAAAAGTGCTAATTTTGAAGTGCCTATGCCGCCACTAATGTAACTCCAACCATTGCGATTACCAAAATTGAAGGAAATTTGCGGTGAAACTGCGGTGAAGGTTTTACGCAGAGTCGGAGCACTGAGATTTTGGTCGATTTCGGATGGACTCTGGTCACCAAAAGATTTGTGTATATTCGCTCCTATACCAAAGGTGATAACACGCCAACGAAAAAAATAGTAATGTGCGCCAATGTCGAACCCAAGTCCGATAGAGGGTGTATCTGTCGGTGCTAGGTTTCTAGCCGCGGCCAAATCTACATTTTTTCCAAAGGGCACGAAAGAACCACGTGCATCGATGACAAATCTTCCAATCGGTTCTTCGAATTGTGCTTGAGCAGTTACAGTGAAGCCTGCCAGTATCAGTAATGTACCGATTAAGATTCTTGAAATGCGAGGTGCGGAGCAAATCAACATGATAAAAAGTATATGGTTTCAGAGAGTGATTTCTTTGTTTAAATTTTGAATAATTCTTTTTGCCGCTTCGGTCGCGTCGCTAAGAGTTTTTACGGTTCCGTCAAGTTGTTGTTCGTAAATTAAAGCCAAGATTTTTCCTATTTGAGGTCCTGGATGGAGTCCGAGTGTGAGTAGATGCCGTCCTTGTAAAATTGGTGATGGCGCTTGATGTTGAATTTCGAGTTTCTTGGCGCGGTCCAAAAACCACTCAATAGATGAGCAATCAAAATATCCTTTTCGACCGAGACAATCAGATTTGGCGACCCGTGCTAGCAGATCAAGGTCGACTTTTGTTGCTAATCTTCGAAACGCGCCGTCACTTACTCCGTCGCGAGCCTTGGCCCACATGCCCGGCTTAAGGTGATTTGCGACCAAGCCTATTACTTGTTTACGTACGTCGTAACCATGAAGATTCCTTATCTTAAGCCGATCGAGAAAATCGTTTGTCGGTGCGACACCAGCTTCTTCGTGGTTATGTGAACGGATTCGACCATCGATATATTTAGTGGTCGATGGTTTTCCGAAGTCGTGACAAATTGCCCCCAGCATGACAGAAAGTTGCCGTTCTTTTTGTAAATTATCTATCCGGGTTCTAGCTTGGTCTATTACTAGCTGATTATGCGTCCAAACGTCACCTTCTGGGTGCCATTCAGGTTCCTGTGGGCAGTTAACTAAGGCTTCCATTTCTGGAAATAGTTTGTTGATAATTCCAATTTCGAGTCCCAATTGAAATCCTATAGAGGGTCTTTTAGCCAGCAAAAGAAGCTTTTCTATTTCTCCCCAGATACGTTCGGATGGTAAGTCGTCAACGGCAACAGTCTTGAGAATATTTCTAGTGTTTAATTCAACATTGAGTTCGAGTCTTGCCGTAAACTGCATGGCCCGCAACGCACGTAGGCTATCATCCGTAAATGTCTGAGGATCAACGATGCGTAATACTTTTTGGCTTAAATCCTTCAAACCTCCATATGGATCGTGGTATTCATCAGTAAGAGGATTCCATGCGATGGCATTGATGGTGAAGTCTCGTCGTCGCGTAGCTTCTTGAACGCTTAGTGTCGGATCGCCGATTATAGAAAATCCTCGGTGTCCAGTTCCCGTCTTAGATTCTCGCCGTGGTAATGAAATGTCGAGGTTTGCGATTTTGTAAACAGCAAAACTTTCTCCGACGGCATCAATTTTTCCAAGGCGTTGCAGTAGATTTTTGAGATCTCTTGCAGGTAAACCGTACACTTCGATGTCAATATCTTTGGAGGGTGATCCGCGTACATGGTCACGCACCCAGCCACCGACGAAAAGAGCCTGACCGCCGGCTGTCTTGACTAGTTCAGCGATCTGTAGCGCAAGTATAAGGTTGTTGTCAGTTTTAAGTAATGGTGCACTTGGTTTAGCCATTTTGATGTGGGCGAACTACGCGAAACCCGTAATCGGTATACCCGAAGGAAGGGTCTAATTTACTGCGGCCAGAGTTAGGACTAATAGTAATAGCATGTCTCCACGATCCTCCACGTGACGCACGTCTTATACCTAAACTTGGACCTTGAGGGTTTGTCTGCGGTGAATTGGCGTAGTAAGTCTTAGAATGCCAGTCTTTACACCATTCATGTATGTTTGCTCCAATCCCATAAAGTCCAAAATCATTTGGCGTGCCTAAGTTAACTTTCCAAGGTCCGACCAGTGGTCCTTTCCCCTTTTTTGGGACCCACGCAGGGATCGTGTCGCCACAGGGGTAACGTTTGTACGAGGAGAGTCCTCGAGCCGCACGTTCCCATTCAGCTTCTGTAGGAAGTCTGACAAACTCTTTCGTTGAAGAGTGCCAAAGACAATAAACCACAGCATCATTCCAACTTATACCTACAACCGGAAGGTCGGGTCTACCGAAAACGGGATTATTCCATTCACGGGGAGTATTTCTTCCCGTTGCCCTTATGAATTTGTAATAATCCTGACGTGTTACAGGGTAGGTAGCCATTTCAAATGCGTCGACCCAGACACGGTGGACGGGTTGTTCATCAGGTTGTCCTTCGTTACTTCCCATAAAGAACCATCCACTTGGGATAACAGTAAATTTTGTCATCAAATTTATTTTCACCGATTAAAAATATTAACTTCCATCGCTTAAGTGGTCGGGACAGGGTACACTGCTCTTCGTTAGCAGGCGAAACTACGTGTGTTTTGATGGATACGCTTTGTCTTGATCATATATATATTTAATTAATGAGCCCTACAATGAAAAAGCATGTGTCGATATTTAATCGCCTCATTATCGCACTGTGTTTGTATTTAAGTATTGGATGTTCTATCAAATCGATGGCCATCAATACGATTGGGGAAACGTTTTCCGAGGGTGCGAGTGTTTTCGCGTCTGACGAAGATCCTGAGTTGGTTCGAGATGCGCTGCCATTTTCTCTGAAGATGATGGAATTGCTCTTAGAATCATCACCTGATAATAGTGGCTTACTTCTAAGCGCTTGTAGTGGGTTTACCCAGTACGCCATTGCATTTATTGCATCCGATGCAGAGATAGCGGAATTAGGAGACTACGATTACGCTGCTGCTGATTCATTTAAACTCAGGGCGCGCCAGTTTCATGTTCGTGCTCGAGAGTATTGTTTGAGGCTGGTCGAACTTAATTATCCAGGCGTCACTCAGCGATTACAGCTCGAACCAGTAGAAGCAGTTCAGGAGTTTGGTGCAGATGATATTGAAAACATGTATTGGCTGGGTGCTTCTTGGGGGATGGCAATTGTGCTCGGATTGGATGATATGAGTTTAGTTGCCGATTTACCCGTAGTTAGAGCTTTAATGGTCCGCGCTCTTGAGCTTGATGAAGATTATAATCGGGGTGCTCTTCATGGGGCGCTCGTTACTGTTGAATCAGTACCAGAAATACTCGGAGGATCTGCAGAAAGAGCCCGTGAACATTTTGAACGAGCTGTTGAACTTTCTGAAGGCCTTGATGCGTCTCCTTTTGTTAGCTTGGCTGTAGGGGTTTCTCTCGCCGAGCAAAATAAGCAAGAGTTTAGGTCGTTGTTAGAAAGCGCGTTAGCAATTGATCCAGATGAAGAAAAAAGTATTCGTTTGCTTAACATTGTTTCACAACGCCGAGCGACATTTCTTTTAGACCAAATTGATGAATTATTTGGGGAGCCGCTCGAGTAGGTAAAAGGACAATCAATGAAAAAGTTAGGAATTTCTGCAATATTTGGGCTGTTGTTACTGGTTCCAGTCGTTCTGCTCGCACAAAGACCACTTACATTGGGTACATTTGCTCCTCCTAATTCTATTTGGGACAGGGCATTAAAAGGGATGGCTGATGATGTGCAAAAACAAAC
>Ga0310344_10000281_pt1 | contig 41346 bp, 41 predicted proteins | sample HC15DNA20200_MG_FD_203801 | JGI IMG/M metagenome (GOLD analysis project Ga0310344, IMG submission 203801) | Marine microbial communities from station ALOHA, North Pacific Subtropical Gyre - HC15-DNA-20-200_MG | ecosystem: Environmental > Aquatic > Marine > Oceanic | place: Pacific Ocean: North...
AACAAGCAGTGGAGACCGAAGCTCTCCACTCACATCATGAATCCTTAATATTGGACGCTCTGACAAGCGCAGACCTCCTGAATACCTCTTGCTGCCGAGTCAGCTAATGCAGTCAGCTGAACTCATTCGTAGTCATTGCCAAAGTCCGTTAGCAGTGATTGCCAACGGTCCTTTGAAGTATGCAGACATATTGGAATATTACGCGATATGTCATTTACGAAGTTACTAGTGAGTTCCTTGGGCGGCCATTACTGTCGGCAAACCCTGCATTCCTCGCAACGTGTTGATCTCACCGCGATGGCCGTTGAAATGCCCCATCATGTGCAAAGAAATTGCTTCACCTACAGTCTCGGTACCCTTGCGTGCAGGAATTTCTCGCTCGAGGTCTTCGTCGGTTGCGTTTGCGAGAAATGTTTCGGTCCGCTCAAAGACTGCATCTTGGTAATCGCTGAATACTTGCATATCACTAACACGGATTTGTTGAGCGTCTTCGTCCGTCATCCCGGTTCCGAATCCATCGAAAGGCAATCCGGTCTTGTCTGCCCATTCTTGATTCCAAATTGGGTCTTTATCCGTAATGCGGCCTAAGATCAGGTCTTCGATTCGCGAAGTATGCCATAAGCACCAAACGATCGAATGACTTCCGCGGTCTGGCACGAAATGCAGCTCCTCATCTGTGCCGTTTCGCGCGTCGATTAATGCGTTATGAGTGAAGGCCAGACTTCGCTGAATGAACGATACAGTCGTCATATGTCACTTCTCTCGGCCATTACCTACGTAGTAGGGTGGATCCCTTGTCGTACACTTATTTCCGATTAATTATCTCATTTCGATATTTATGCGGTCACGAAACCCCGCTTCGACATTGCTGTAGTTATTTCGAATATTCCTAGCCCTTCATTCTGGATCTGGGTAGGCCTCGAGAAGTAGCTCATCCAGCATTGCATTGAACGCCTTCGGGTTTTCCCAGTACACCGAATGCCCAGTGTTTGGTATTCCGACGTAACGCGCATTCGGTGCAAGTGTACTGGCTCGTTCGATAAGCGCGGGTGGCATCGTCCGGTCTTCGGTACCTGCAAGGAACAGTATGGGCGTTTTTAATTCCGCTAGTTCGGAAGTAGAGACTGATCCCTCGGCAGTCGAGAAATCTGAACTGATTTCGGGTGGTTTGTTCAGACTGCTGACTTGTTGGTAAAGAAAGACTCCTTCTGGATGTGTTTCAACGTAAGAATCAGCCAACATAGTGGTTAACCGAAGTCGATCTTTCAACTTGGGATTGCCCATCGCAGCGAATCCGGCACGTAATTCAGCAAGAAGCGCTTCATCACCGACGCCGAGTACGGTATCTGCCATCAGCAGTCCACGGACACGATCCGGATAGGCAGCCGCGAACGGGAGCGCTGTAAAGCCACCCATTGATTGCGCAACCAAAACTAAGTCGTTGATTTCAGCATCGTTAAGAATTGCGTCAAGATCTCCGGCGAAACCACTCAGAGACATGCCAGTAGCATCTGTGCTAGCTCCCCAACCCCGATGATCGAATGTCAAACAGCGATAGTTTTCACGGTAGTGAGGCACTTGCTGCCACCAGCTCATGTGATTTCCAGCAGCACCGTGAGCGAACACGATCGTACGGGGACCTTGCCCGTGAACCTCGTAATATATTTTCGATCCGTCGTCGACGGTAATTGTTGGCATCGCTACCTGTTATGCACTTTCATCGGACTCGTGGCTTTTTAGATTTCTCCAATACCCCAGGAGATACCGTTTCTCAACAATGTTCGAAAGCCGTCCGTTTCCCAAGAGCCGCGAAGGTGGAGTGGAACGGTATTGTCAGGCGATACGCTCTCGTGAACAGATCGTTGACTGTTCGTGGTAGGTGTATGTGCGTGGCCAAGGGTCGTGTAGGCGACAGCTCCTTGACTCAGTGAGCGTTCAAAAGCGATCGCTCGCTTTGAAGTCCCAGGTAGTACCGCAGTATCAGACTCGTAAAAGAATCCAGTTTCAGTAGGTGGTACTAATCCCCAGTCAGCTGTTAATAGGACTTCCGTCGACTCAGGTGCTTGTAATTCGACCATGTATGGCTCATCAATCGTTTCGAAGACTTCAGGCATGTCTTTAGTCAATGGATGCTGTTTGTCAGTCAGTGCCACTTGAAATTTTCGGATGGGAGGGTGGTGGATAAAAAAACCACCCAACGTGTTGTGGTAGTCCATCTTCACCATCGTCCTTTGGTTGCTGTCTGGAATACGAGCTGCTTTACCGCCACTGCTACCATGGAGCGCCAACCAACGTCCGCCTGCTTCCACCCACTGCCTTAGCACAGTGTGTTGTTCCTCTTGAGCGACTGGTCCGGCCACGTACGTAATCAAAACTTTGCAGTCTGGTAGCCATTTTTCGATGTCGTCGTAGTCGTTTGTAACTGTAGTGTGCACGTGCTCGCGCTTTTGGAGTTGTTCGAGGATTTGGAGGCGTGCGTAGTCGTGGTCGTGACCAGCCATCTGACCGGCAGGAAACCCGCCTGCTATGAGGTGCGCTCGTACTTGCTCATTCATGATTGTTCCGTGACCTCTCTGTCGTATTGTAATGCTTCAGCAGGTTCGTTGATTTGCACTGCTGGCGTCGTTACCACGGAGTATCCTACGCGGTCACGTGACTCATAGCACGCGAGATACGTATCGGTGAGGCTCTCGAACAAAATTGAAGGGGAGTGGAGTCGGGTTTAATCGAGTGATTTTAAACCTTAAGGAATGTCGTTAGTGCTTCGAGGAATCCGGCTGTGTTTTGTGAATGCACGTTGTGGCCACAGTCTGGAACTGTAGTCAGCTGTCCAGCGGGTAAGGCTTCTTGAAATGCGGTAGCCGCCTCCACGGTTAAAACACGGCTTTCACCACCTCGGACAACCAATGCCGGGCAATCAATAGAGCGGATATCTTCAATCGTGGGCCTAGTTCCAAGTTCGTTACCGGGCCGAGTTGGCTGTGCAGCACGGCGTAAACCGTTTTTGCTTACATACTTACCATCACTCCTCTGCATGAGGTTATAGATTAATGTGCGACGTATGTGCTCTCGAGATCTAAAAGGGTCGTAGTCTACAACGCGATCAATGTAGGCATCGATCGACTCAAATTCACGTGCACTAGCGATAAACTCACGGATTTGTTTCTGACCCTCGTTCGGGCCAGATGATCCTGGCAGCTCCGGTGCGATATCAACGAAGACTGCTCGGCTCGCCAGGTTCGGATAGGCGATGAGCAGTGTCATCGCAACAATACCGCCCATCGAATGCCCGATAACGATGGCATTTTCTACATCCAGTGCTTTGAGCACCGCATGAGCATCAAGAGCCATAGACTCTCTGTTTGTTTCACCATCACGGGGCCATTCGGTGTCACCATGAGCACGCTGGTCGATAGCTACGATATGAAATTGTTGTGCCAGCGAAAGGCTTACAAGGTCCCAGCTATGGGAACTCTGGTTGGCTCCGTGAAGTAAGAGAATAGTTGGAGCACTGGGTTCGCCCCATTCCAATAAATGAATTCTGATCCCATTAACGACGACGTTTCTGGATACATATCTTGGATTAGATTCATTGCTATCTGTCAATCCAAGATCGGATGCACTGGTTAACAAACTCTTGAACTCGTCGGAGTCGGTCATATCAGTTGGTTTAGTGCTGGATGCGAATCGATTCAAGTACATCTATATCTCCGCAGGAAAAGTCGGTCCCGTCTGCTCGATTAGTCCAAGGGACGCGTTTTGTTATAAGGCTGACTTTAAGGACATTCCGTAGTTAGTAATTATTCAAGATCAATCATGTGTTACCACTGAACGAACATTGGCATCACGACGTGTACAAAACTGTCGTCTCCCACTGGACGGAGCACTCCAGGGCTTGAAGGTGATGAAGTCTCGATGATTGCTCGATCAGAATCGATTATCTGGAGCACATCCATCAAGTACCGCCCATTGAAAGCTATCTTCGCTTCGTCGCCATCGATCACTGCATCAATTTCGCCCTCATTATCACCGACTTCTTCAGCACGGGCGTTAATTTGCAGACGGCCTGGGCCCGTTGAGCTGGGTGTTCCAATCAAACGGACAATCCCCGAACCGTCCCGTGCAAAAATTGATGCGATTCGGGTTTCCCGAGCCAATTCCTGAACTGCAACTTCGGTTCTAGTAGTTGTTTCCTTGGGAATCAATTGGTCATAGTTCGGGAAAGTGCCCTGAAGCAGTTGAGCGACAAGTTTAGCGTGACCCAGATCGAACTCCACCTGTGTTCCTGCCGCATTGAACGTCAATGTAACGGCTCCCTCGACTTCCTGTAGTAATCGGCCAAGTTCCCCAAGAGAACGAGCGGGTACAATCACGGATCGTTCTTCCCCATCTTGATCGAGAGTCAGGTTGTGTACAGAGAGGCGAAATCCATCAGCGGCAGCTAATCGAATTTCTCGATCGGCAATAGCAAAATGCACGCCGGTGAGTACAGGCCGTGAATCTTCTGTGGCGGCCGCGAACACCGTTTGTGTTATAGCCTTTCGGAGTCGATGTGCTTCTATCTCGATACGTCCAGCTTCGTCGACTGGCGGAATTGGAGGAAAGTCATCGGGATCGAGTCCTCCGATTGACGCCGTGTTTCGAGCACAACTTAAGCTCACCTGTCGCGATCGTTCCGCCAACGTAAGTTTGATGGACTCATGAGGTAGCGTGGCAACAAAGTCCGCCAGTAGGCGTGATGGCATCGTGATCGCACCAGGCTCCGTAACATCCGCACTAATCCGGTAAGTGATAGCGATGGTTTCCGCGTCAGTAGCGGAAAGTAAAACTGAACCTTCGGAAGCTTCAAATAAGATGTGCTGTGTAATTGGGAGCGTGCTCCGTGCAGGGATTGCACGTGCGACTGCTGAGAGCCCTCGATGTAAGTCTTCCTGTTTGCATGAAACGCGCATGAGGCATCATCTATGGTGATCGATCTGGCTGTTAGCAAATGAGAAAAGATCGAAAAAACTGCTTATTCAGATTCTCATTACCGAAATTAGTATAGTGTGCCGTGGCTTTCGTATCAATCTACTGATTGATGTGTAAGCAAATTTCAGAATTATCCATCAATACCGGAAAAACTCAGCAAGTCAGCTACTTCTGATAAAGAGTGGACCGTTAAATCAGGATCTGGCAAGCGCGTCATCATATCTGCAGTAGAGAGTGCAAGGCGCTCCTGGTCGTTTTTCAGTGAAATTGACGACTTTCGGATATTGTCGGTATCGCTATCCGTTCGGCTACGGCTTACCCATACAGTTCGGAGCCCAGCATTATGTGCCCCCCCAACGTCGGCAATCGGTGAATCACCAACGTAGAGTGTTTCATGAGGAGGCGTGGAGATCGTTGCGCATGCAGTGATGAAGACTGACCGATGTGGTTTGTAAGCTCGCAAAGATTCGGAGCTTAGAACAACAGAGAACTCAAGTTCCGCTGCGCATAATGCCGTCTGCAGAAAATCATCGTCTGCATTCGAGAGTAATCCAACGACGTATCCCTCTCTCCGGAGCGTACGGATACTTTTCTGTGCGTCATCAAAAGGCTTGGCATAGGAGAGCTCCTCACGTAAGAAGTTTGCAGCCTGTGAGGGGGAGCCCTCAACCTGATGCTCCTTGAAAGCTGATGAGAATTGCCGACGCCAGATCTCCCATTGAGAATGCCATCTTGGTAACTGTCCGTTTAACGGTTCATCGGGGTATGGGTGAATTCGACTGGGACCGCCTTCGCCCCATACACCTGAGGGTGAGTAAGCATCGAGCCAACTCCGGTGAAATCCTTCGAAGTCCACATCAATGCCCTGATTTGAAATGATCGTTGCGATCGCCGCCCTGAAATGAGGAGCGCCATAATCAAGCACCGTTCCATAAGCATCAAAGAGCACGGCGCAAATTGATGACGGATCGAATGGAGGGCGGTTATCGATTATTGCCTGTTGGTCGTTCATTTGGCAGACCTTACCGAGAATAAAGATGAGGCTCAGTTTTGGTCATACGCTGTGGAGACTCCAACCAACACTCGATCAGCGAGCCCAGCGATTTCTTCCCGAGCACGTGAGGCATCTTTTTCGGATAATTGATGTCGAGCCGAAAGTTGTTTTGCTGTTTCATCGAGAGAACGACGGAAAAATACAACTGCTTGCATGGCCTGAGCGAGTCCTACACCGCGGCCAAACAGTTCTTGCCCGTAAGTGATTCCGATTTCGTCCACTTCAGTGTCGAGCTGATCACGATCGCCACGCCCTGACAGATAGTTATCGACGATTTCAACTAACCGTCTCCCAAGTGGTCGGAGAGCTGCTCGTTCATCAGCGTCTAAGTCCTTATACCAGGGCGTATCCGAGGAGTTTCCTGTGAGTTCGCGACGAATGCGAGAAACTGCAGCATTTCCGATTTCATTGAAAATTACGGACCCATTTGTGATGGCTACAAGGTCATTCTCTGCAAAACGTCGATGCCCGCCAGGTGTTCGGAAGCAGCGGATCTTTTCTTCATCAGCCCAGCGTCGGACAGTTGATTCATTTACTCCCAGTATCGTGCATGCTCGCGCGAGACTTACCCACCGAGTTTCCTCTGTTGTACGGAAGTTCTTTGGGTCAGGGATAACAAGCCTCATCCTTCTGAGAAGAGCATTAACGGTATTTACCGAAAGTTATACGAACGATGTGACTATATCTCGAATCTATTAGGTAGGTTCAACTCCACGTTTTACAACATGTTGTCCGAATCTACTACGGAGCGTATCGATCACATCATCGAGTAGCTCTTCCTTGAATAGACAATCTGTAGAAGGGAGCTGATTCCGGTGGAGGTCATCTAACGTTAATTGAAGTTCATTTGATACCAGATTGCCTGCCGTGATTCCTATAAGTCTTACTGGTCGTATCAAGTCCGCACGGTTGATTCCTTCAGCTGTTGCAACGCCTCTTTGGGAGTGCAGAACACTGTCAAGTATCGAACCTCCAATATGAAGAAGTGCTTTTGTCGAATAGATCGGGCGAGTGACCGTCCGACTGCGCGTAATAGTTTCGAAATTTTTCCATCGCAGTTTGAGAGTGATCGTACGTGCCCGTTGTTGATGAGTGCGAAGGTGGGTACCGATAGTTATCGTCTGGCGTGCTAGTTCATTTCGAAGGTGTTGATATGCGATCACATCCGTGTCAAAGGTGCGCTCGCGCGAAATTGATTTTCTGCTGTGGTGGCTAGAGCCAATCGGTACTGCGTCGAGCCCATTAGCACGGGTATGCAGCACCTCACCGATGCGTCCAAAAGAGTTCACAAGCCAACGTCGATCGATATTCGCTAGGTCTCCTATAGTCTTAACGCCAGCTACCCGGAGCGATTCAGCAAGCTTCGGTCCAACCATAGGTAAGTCACGGATAGGTACTGGAGCGAGAAATTCTGCATCTTTACCTAGAGGGACCTCGATCAGGCCGTCTGGTTTGGCACGGTCGGATCCAACTTTTGCTGTTGTGCGTGATCCGGCGATGCACACTGAGACTGCGATACCTAAGTCTTGTCGTACTTCTGTACGGATTGCTTCGGCGATTTCAGCCGATTTTGATGGTTCCTTTTGGAGGGCGCCATCACTATTTGGACTTGTGCTTGTTAGATCCACATAAGCTTCGTCGAGACCTACAGAATCTACGTATGGTGAATAGGCTCGCAGTACGTCGTGGAAATGCATCGAGATTCGTGAATATTCAGCTTTATCTGGTGCTACTATTACTGCATCTGGACAGAGCCGTAAGGCGTGACTCATCGGCTGAGCCGAATGACATCCAAACCTTCTCGCTTCATATGAAGCAGCCGCGACTACTCCCCGATCGCCATTCCCACCTACTAAGACGGGTTTCCCAACGAGTGCAGGGTTGCGAGCACGTTCGACGGACACAAAAAATGTATCTAGATCAAAATGAGCAATACGTCGCGGAGGGATAATCGGTTGCGGCTTAGTACCACTTGACTTCGCCATGGTCTGATAGGTTAGAACTCGCGTTCTATCTTGATCAACACCGTAAAACGACCTCCTGGATATCTATGCGTCTGAGTCACCGTTGTTGTTTATTCGTCTGGGATCTAAACGCGTCAATTCTTCTTCAGTGAGATCGGCTAAAGCTTGTTCCGCAGTCTGCCCTTTTCGCATTCGACGACTTATTGCAACACCGGCAAGGACTATCAGAGAGGAAGAGATCGCTGCACCACCAGCTATTACTTTGTGACGGCGAACTAAATCCGGGAATCGTTCGAGAAGATCGTAGGCCAACTTGATCGGGTCTCTCGACACTTCGTCGATATGTTCCCCGGCCTTCGATTCGCTATCTCGATCTTTGTTTGGCATCGATAGGTCCTTACACCTGAAATGAGCGACCGGATAAACCTGAGTGAAGTTCGCGGAAAATATTTGCCATGTTTATCGCTGCAAGCATCGCATCGCTACCCATATTGGTCTTTTTACCACCGGATCGTGCTTCAGCTTGCTCACGATTATCGGCGGTGATTACGCCAAGAGTAACTGGTACACGATGCTCTCTTGCAACTTCTGCTATACCACGAGTCGTTTCCGCTGATACATAGTCGAAATGTGATGTTTCTCCACGAATAACACATCCTGCACAAACGATCGCATCGTAACGTCCTGAGTAAGCTAGTTCATTTGCAACCATTGGGAGTTCAAACGCGCCGGGAACCATGATGACTGTTATACCCCACTCGGGAACACCATTAGCAGCCGCGGTATCGAGCGCACCCTGAAGCAGTCGTTCACCTATATCCTCGTTGAATCGTGATACGACAACAGCGATACGAAGGCCCGCACCGCTAGTTTCGGTGGCAACAGTATGCATCGCTAGTTACCCGAAATCTGTCATGGGATTTTCGAGCAGGTGGCCCATCTTGTCTCGTTTCGCCGTTAGATATCGCACATTATGAGGATTTGGCTCTATTTCAATCGGTACTCGCTCGACGACTTCGATCCCGAATCCGTCGAGGCCAGCACCTCGTAATGCACCGATAGTATTTAGTTCGCGAATTTTCTCCGGATTATTTGTGAGCAACTTAAGTTTGTTAACTCCTAAGTCAACTAGGATTTGTGCGCCGATGCCATAATCTCGATTCTCGGCCGGCAGTCCCAATGCTTCATTCGCCTCAACCGTGTCGAGTCCTGCATTTTCTTGAAGGTCGTAGGCGCGTAGTTTGTTGTGAAGTCCGATACCTCGCCCTTCCTGGTCCATATAAATAATGACTCCGCTCCCTGCTTTAGCTATCTTGCGCATCGCTGCCTCAAGCTGTTCACCGCAGTCACAGCGCAGCGATCCAAAAGCGTCACCCGTGACACATTTATCATGGACTCGCGCGAGCGTAGGCTGGTCTGGCTCGATATCTCCAAACACAAGCGCCACGTGTTCGCGCTTATCTATTTGAGTTGAATAGCCGATGGCGGTGAAATCTCCGAATTCTGTTGGAATTGTTGCTTCTCCGACGCGAGTGACGAGTGTTTCGGTTCGCATGCGGTAACGGATTACATCTGCAACGCTAGCGATTTTTAAATCATGCTGGTCGGCAAAGATCTCAAGATCGGGCATACGTGCCATCGTGCCGTCTGCGTTCATGATTTCACATACGACTGCGACTGGTTCTACTCCCGCAATCTTGCACAGGTCGACAGAGGCCTCAGTCTGACCTGCCCTCACAAGGACACCGCCTTCCTTCGCACGCAATGGAAAGATGTGCCCGGGTCGTGTTAAATCTGACGATTCTGTGGTCGGCGCACCTAGCACTTCGATAGTTCGAGCACGATCGGCGGCAGAAATACCAGTGGTTACGCCTGAGGCGGCTTCGACACTGATGGTGAATGCCGTTCCCAACGGGGCCGTATTATGTTCTGTCATCAGTGGCAAGTTGAGCTCGTCCGCTCGGGCATTCGTCATTGGAACACAAATTAGACCGCGCGCTTCTGTTGCCATGAAGTTGACTAACTCGGTCGTTACAAATTCAGCGGGGAATGCGATATCCCCTTCGTTCTCCCGGTCTTCATCGTCGACGAGCACGATTGCACGGCCGGCCTTAAATTCCTTTGCCGCCTCTTCCGTTGAGATCATGCGGTCGTTAGTTTCAGCATTTTTCGCCATGCATATCCTCAATCTCTAGGCTACCTGTTAACTAGTTGCTGCGCTCTTTCAGCAATTGTTCCACATATCGCGCAAAGATATCTGTTTCAAGGTTAATCTGATCGCCAACCTGTCGACGAGTTAGATTCGTGTTTTGTTGAGTGTATTGGACGAGTGATACCGCAAAAGATTCAGCATCACGGCGCATAACGGTAAGAGAAACTCCATCAATCGCGACTGGTCCTTTCATCACGATGAATTTTAGAAATTCTGGTTCAACTAGATAACGAGCGATCAATGCTTCCCCTTCAGGTGTAAAGCTATCAAGTGTGCATGTAGTTTCAACAACGCCGCGGACTATATGCCCCGATAATCGAGTTGACGCACTTACCGACCGTTCTAGATTGACAGCATCACCACTGCCCAGTTCAGTAAGATTTGCTCGTCGATAGGTTTCAGTCATTACATCAAAGGACAAGGTAGTATCCGCTATCGTACTAATGGTCAGATCTACCCCATTAATCGCGATTGAGTCACCGAGCGCAGCATCCTCACGAATCCGATCGCATCTAATCGCAAGTGTTCCATTCTGGTGCGAATGTACAGTCCCGACCTCTTCAACGATTCCAGTGAACATAGCGGACTTACCTCGCCTCGGATTGATTATCTCTTGCTGCGATTTCCCAATCTGGCTGTCCGGTAAACAATGTGTCGTGACCGAGTTGCGTAATCGTCAGGTCACGCACGGGGACAGCGTTTGCCATTCGAAACGCACCGACTCCCGCGACCGCAGCAGGTGCGTCAACTGCTCCCACAATTATCGGTGACACAATGGCGTACACACGATCTATGAGGCGCTGGTCGAAAAGAGATCCCAACAACGCACTGCCACCCTCAAAAAGAACTTCGAGCATCCCTCGTCGGCCACATTCTTCTATTAGGGCCGTAAGATCGACATGTAAAGCCTTGTCGACCCCTTCCCGAGTGTCAAAGACCATTATTTCAGCGCCCGTAGCAGCTATATCTCTACGCCAGCTTTCGTTGGATGCTGCACTTGTTGCTATTAATGTCGGAGAAAGTCCTTGAAGTACACGCGCCGTACTTGGAATCCGGCCGCGTGAATCGACTACAACTCTGAGTGGCTGCTGCACAGTTGGATCAACCGGCCCAGCTGGATTACCCGGCCGGGCGGTTAGCTCTGGATCGTCAGTGATTACTGTTTCCGACCCAACGACGATGGCATCAAGTTTGATGCGTTCATTATGCGACCACAACAACGCTTCTGGTCCGGATATCCATTTTGAATCGCCTGATGCAGCAGCGATTCTTCCATCTAGAGATGCCGCATATTTCATGGCTACCAGTGGTAGTCCAGTCTGTTGATATTTCAGATATCCCGCTAAGAGTTCACGCGATTCTGCTTGTCCATCACCAGCATGAACAACAACACCTGCAGCTTCCAATTGAGTGTGCCCACGTCCATCTACTTTAGGGTAAGGGTCACGCACAGCGTAGGTTACAGAACGGACACCTGCGGAGATAAGGGCATCCACACAAGGCGGGGTCCGACCCTGATGTACACAGGGTTCTAGTGTGGAATAGAGATCGGCACCCCGTGCCCGGATGCCTGCAGCACGAAGCGCCATCACTTCAGCGTGAGGGCCACCTACAGGCTGAGTTCTCCCGTATGCAATAATTTCGTCGTTAACAACTACGACAGCACCAACAGCGGGATTTGGAGAAGTAGTACCAAGGGCACTATGTGCTTCATCTAGTGCAGCTGCCATGTAAGAGGATGGCATGGTGTCTCGTTAGGCACCTGACTCGTAGTCGCGGTGGATACGACTAGCAGTCGGAAGGTGTTGTCCTTGATAGCGAGACTTAAGGCTCGGATGTCCGTAGGGGCGATCGGCAGATGTAGTTAAGTTCTGGAAAGACAATTGGCCGATCTTCATTTGGTAATACAAACGTATAGGCAGTGTCGACACATTAGATAGTTCTAGTGTCAGATGCCCTCGCCAACCCGGATCGACATAACCTGCTGTCGCATGAACGAGTAATCCGAGTCGGCCTAAAGATGACTTCCCTTCTACTCGAGCTACAAGATCATCTGCCAGTTCAACCGATTCTAGAGTTGAACCGAGAACGAATTCACCTGGATGAAGAACGAACGGCTCATCTTCCTCGATTTCGTGAGCTTCCGTAAGATCTTCAGCCGCCTTTCGCACATCGATGAAAGCTTCTCGATGGTTTAAGAACACGCGAAAATGACGATCAAGGCGGATATCAAGCGATGCGGGTTGTACGGCATCCTCACCAATTGGATCGACAACCAGCCTGCCTGTCGAAAGAGCCTCGGCGATAGATCGGTCACTAAGTACCACAGGTCTCCTCAAGCTTAAGCGAGTCTTATAGATTAAGTCGATCCACAGAATGAGAGTATCACTGCTAGCGTGAGTGGCTCTATGGTTTCGCTAGTGGTGCATTATGAACGCGTGCCTAGTTAATGTTACGCATCTTCTTCAAGCTTTTCAGCTCTCTCGGAGGTTGAAGGTGGCTACCCCGGATCGTGTACGAGACTTCACCCACATATACATCACCTCGAGAATCGACCGCGATACTGTGGGGTGCGATGAATTGTCCCGGCGCCTCTCCTTCTTGAGGATCTCCATAACGACCGAGTAAATTTCCCCCTTGATCGAAAACGGAGATTCGATGACCTATGCCGACTGCACCTTCCATCAACGGAACTCCATTGAGCTCACCGACGTAGATATTGCCATCAGGGCCTGCACTGACTCCACAAGGACGATGCACGTTATTCCAGGTCGCGAGGTGCGCACCATTCAAATCGAAGACTTGGATCCGTAAAGCTTCTCGATCTGCAACATATATCTTGTCATTGATCAGGCAAAGATTATGTGGGCACATGAACTGGCTCGGGTCGATACCGGGTTCGCCCCATGAGAACAACAGCTCTCCTTCTGATGAATACTTATGTATCCGTGCATTACCGTAACCATCACTGATAAAGATGCTGCCATCCGCTGCAACAGCCATGTCAGTGGGACGATTGAATGGGTCTCCCGAGAACTTTTTCGCAGCGACACCGGGTGTTCCGATGGTTAAAAGCAGCTCGCCAGTGTCGGTCCATTTGGTGATCGTGTGAGCGCCATCATCAGCGCAGTAAATGAAACCGTCATGTGCCGCAAGGATCGCGTGCGTGCGATTCGTAAACGTGCCTGCACCGAAGGTTCGCAGAAAGTTGCCATCCTGATCGAGGACGATAACGGGATTGTCGGTATTACGTGTCAGAAGATAGACGGTGTCGTCCGCGGCGACGCTAACACCTGGTGTTTCGTGCAAGCGCATGCCGGAAGGTAATTTTTCCCATTCGGGAAGAGGATCAAATTGAAGAGCGGTTGGTGGGTAACTATTCAGCATGGCTCTTCCGTTCTTTAAAGCAATCGAGGCCTCATTCTGCTTGTAGCAGGTTCGTTCTTAATTTAGTGCTATCCAATTATTAATGATCCGTGGTGAGGATATTTCAAGCATCGAACTGAATCTCATTCAAACGACTACGAAGTTCCGTTCCATATGCAAATAATGCTGGCGTTCCACCCGTGTGAAGAAATAGGACGGACGATCCAGAACTTAGAACGTTCGATTTAGCGAGGTGTATCAGTCCTGCCATCGTTCGCCCCGTATAAACAGGGTCCAGGTAGAGCGCTTCGGTACTGGCGGTTATTCTGATCGCCTCAAATACCTTGTTGTTCAGGCGCCCGTAACCAGGAGCTAATGCGTCGTCATCGACATTTATGTCATCTCCGTGGATCGATATGTCGATTCCAAGGAGCTTAGTAAGAGCCCGGCACGTGTTGAGGACACGTTCGCGTTGCTCTGAGGCGGGACGCCTGACACAGACCCCGTAAATCGGGATGCTTTGTCCGGCCGCTCTTAGGCCAACGAGTAGACCTGAGTGAGTCATGGCGCTCCCCGATGGCAACACTATCGCATCGATCGACATAGGTAAGTGTGAAATCTGTTCAATTATTTCGGCTGCTGCCGCGACGTAACCAAGAGCACCGATTGGCGGGTTGTCTGGTCCGAGCGGTATGACGTAGGGACGTCGGCCTTTATTTACCAGATTAGAGCTCAAGTTATACAAAGATGCGTCTGCTCCCGCTTCGTCGTCACCTCGCGGGTATGTATGCCGGATAGCACCGGTCAGGTCTTCTAGAAGAACGTTTCCTGATCGGTAGTACTGGGCATCCATTGCGGGAACTCGTTCTTCGAGTTGTATGTGCGCTTCCATCCCAAGGCGAGCCGCTATTGCTGCCACAGTGCGCCCATAGTTCGACTGTACCGCGCCTGTGATTAGTACGGTGTCAGCACCTTTCTGCTGTGCTGCGCCGAAATAGAATTCGAGTTGCCGAACCTTATTCCCACCGAACGGGATGCTTGTGAGGTCGTCACGTTTGATTAGAAGGTTTAATCCGAGGTGGCTGCCAAGGCGAACAGCTGGCTCAATCGGGGTAGGGTTTGTTGTCAGGATCGTTCGAGGGTGACGCGCTAAGAGGGTTAGAAGGTCGGTCACTTTGGTTACTTCACTTCATAGACCACAGACACATTCACGGTCAGTTCCTGTTCGCCCGGCGATATAGGGGATTTTGCGCGAGTGTCGAAAGCAGCTTCCGCAATTCCGAATCGTGCTTCACCACCGAATGTAGTTGTCTCGTTGATGGTACGAACGTTGCCGAGTTCGATACCAGCAGCATCGGCAAGCACTTGTGCTTTTTTGCGCGCATCAGTAATCGCTTCCTCGCGTGCTTCGTTTAAGAACTGCTCTTGCTTGTCGACAATGAATGAAATTCCATTCATACGAACCATATCGCCACCAGCTTGGGTCGCACGATCGATGACGGTCGAAACATTATCAATCTTTCGCACCTTGACCGTCACTTGATTGTTAACTACAAAACCGGTGATTACTGCCGGTTTCCCTTCCGGGTAGCTATAACGCGGATAAATACTAAAAGAGCGTGTTTGAATATCCGTTTCTTCGACACCTTCGTCATCAAGGACGTTCATCACTGCAGTCATCGCGCGAGCAGCTCGTTGGCGCGAATCCGCTACCGTCTTGGCTGATACTTCAATCCCGATATCGATCTGGGCTACATCTGGTGTAGCAGAAACCGAACCACGCCCTGTTACCGTGATGCCGCCCGATTGCTTATCTCCGACATTGATCTGAGGCGCTGCGTCGTCGAGCACCACGATCATCGCAAGGATCATGATTGTAAGGGCGATCACCGTAGCGCTCATTACACTCAGCGACTTTAGGTCTGACATATTGAGAGCCTCCCTTACATATCAAGCGCTGTCCACGCTCTTTAACATTGAGAGTAGTCAAGACTAACTCTTTCTAAGGACGAGCAGCACCCATGATCTATACTTGACCGATGGAGCAGTCCTCTCCAAGCGACGAAGTTTCCGAAAGTGACGTATTTAACTCTTGGTCGTCAAACCTACGGGACTCTGACGCGAGTGGAGCGTCAGAGTCAACCGGTCTCGTCACTCCTGTTAAGCGATATTTTCCATGGAGCCTGCCACAACTTTCGGAGATGTTAGAGGTCATAGCGTTAGCGGTATTTATTTTCATAGCAGTGCGTGGAGTCGCACAAAATTTCATTGTCGATGGTAATTCGATGGAGCCAGGATTCGAAAGCAATCAGCTGTTGATAGTCAATCGATTGGCATACCTTTCATTGGATGTTTCATGGATGCCCGGTGTCGAGAGTGATGAATGGAAACCATTCGGCTCACCGACGCAGGGTGATGTAGTGGTATTCCGATATCCCCGTGACCACAGTCGTGACTTTATTAAGCGGGTCATCGCAAATGAAGGCCAGAGGATTGAGATTCGTGATGGAGAGGCTATCGTCGATGGTATCCCATTGGACGAGCCCTATATTCGCTTCACGGCTGCTGATGATCTTCCTGAATTCGTTGTACCTGAAGGAATGCTCTACGTGCTTGGGGATAACAGGCAAAATTCCTTTGACTCTCGGTCTTGGGGAATGTTGCCAAAGAATCTAATTATCGGCCGTGCATATTTTAGTTATTGGCCACTGGATAAACTCGGATTTATTGACCATCATCGACATGTCATGCCGGTAAAAATTCAGCCTTCGGCGACTCATTAGTTCGGTTTTACTTTTGGAAGGGCGCAGCGTGGAGATCGAAAAGTTAGAAGCTTTACGGCATAGTCTCGAGGCTCGTTGCATCCTTCGCGGAGATTTCATTCTTGCGTCCGGAAAGAGGAGTCAATACTACTACAACGGCAAGGCGGGAATGTTAGCTGGAGCAACGAAGCTGGACCTCGCTCGCGCTCTATGGGACCTGGCCGAAGGAATTGATTTCGAAGTGCTAGGTGGCCCGGCAGTCGGTGCCGTTCCACTTGTAGAGCAGATGTCGGTAATTTCTGCGCTGGAGCGGAATCGAGAAATCGATACGTTTTATGTCCGGAGTGAGAAAAAGAAGCACGGAACAGAATCTGCTGTCTTTCAAAGCCTCGGGGAAGACGGAACAGAAATCTTAGGTCCCGGGAGGCGAGCACTTGTTGTAGAAGACGCTCTGACCACGGGTGGGTCTATTCGTGTTGCTCTTGACGCTGTCGAAGCGGCAGGAGCAACGGTTGCCGGAGTTCTTTTGGTAGCGGATCGTCAAGACCCCGACGCCAACTGGCTCCGCCAGGGGTACGATTATCGGACGCTGTTCGTTGTGAATACTGACGGTGATCTCAAAATCGCTACCGACTCAGCAACGACGTAGCTTCTCGCTCTGACGCACCAGAAACTTCTACATCTGAAGATTCAGGTCGCCTAGCCCAGTGTCGGCTAATTATTTCTATCTTTTCATGTGTCGGGAATCGAAGTGAAACATTGGAATGTCGCAGTTCGTAAGCAAGCGAGGTTTTGATCCGAGAATGCGCGGCTGTAATTCCTTCAGTCCACCGCGTATCAGGTCACCCATGCGCAATACAACAAGCGGTAGTGATGGGAAAACGTCTCGCAAAAAGCGAAGATTTTCAAGTTCTACTACGCCGGCATCATCAGGGAATCCCGAGCACACCAGAAGATCAACTTTGAGGCCTCGCCGCTGGGCGGCTTCAATCGTCAACATCGTATGATTCAACGTTCCGAGCGCCGGCCTGATTGCTACGACGAGTGGAGTTTTGAGCGCGAGTGCTAACGCAGCCATGTCCTCTCGTTCATTGATCGTGACGAGTAATCCTCCGGCACCTTCGACGAGTGTTACATCATGATCTCGAATTATCGTTTCGCATTGTTCCACAACCGGAGCTAATTCAATACTTTCGCCGATCCGTTGCGCGGCTATCGAAGGTGCTAGTGGTTCTGGTAGTGACCGGATGGTTGTCAAGGTGACAGTGCTATTCAGATGCTGACGATAGAACGCTTCGTCTCCATCAACATCTGGCGTAGTCGTTCCTGTTTGCAAGGGCTTCACTACAGCAGTACGTGAATGTAGAGCTAATTCTGATGCTAGCCATGCTGTCGCGACTGTTTTGCCGACGTCGGTATCTGTGCCAGTAACAAAATATGCGCTGGTCTGCTTTGTCACATCGCGCTTCGAATCGCTGCTAATGCCTGATCCACGTCTGCTTCCTGATGAGTTGCCGACAGATTGAATCTGATTCTCGATCCACCTGGTGGAACGGTTGGTGGTCGAATTGCTCGAGCAAGAATTCCTTTTGCTCTGAGTTCTTGCTCCATGGTTAATGCTTTCTCAGCTTCACCCAGCATCATCGGTATGATTTGAGTCTCGGATGGAGCTGTTGTGTACCCTTTCGCTTCCAGCCCGTTACGTAGCCTCACAGCAAGGCTTTGGACATGAGTCTGCAGTTGGCTTTCCGACTCGATAATGTCGAGAGACGCGAGGGCTGCACCCACGGCCGAAGGTGGAAGTGCTGTGTTGAAGATGAAAGCTCTTGAGCGATTCACAAGATAGGCAATAATTGCCTCATCGGCGGCAACGAATCCTCCAATTGAACCGATTGCTTTCGATAGTGTTCCGACTATCACCACCGGAACTGAGGTGTCAGATATATCGATATCGAAATGGCTGAAAGCTCCAGAGCCGTTTCTTCCGAGAACTCCCGTCGCGTGAGCTTCATCGATCATTACAGCAGCATCGTAACGCTCGGCAAGGTTTAGCAACGCAGGTAAAGGGGCAATGTCCCCATCCATACTGAAAACGGTTTCCGTCACGATTATTCGGCGATTTGCGTCGGTTGTCGCGAGCTGTTCCTCGAGATCGTTAAGGTCGCGATGGCGATATATCTTGGACTCTGCACGTGAGAGACGGCATCCATCGATAATCGACGCATGGTTTAATTCATCGCTGAAGATAACGTCACCTTCGGCAGCGAGAGCTGCTAAAACTCCAATGTTGGCCAAATAACCGGCGCTGTATAGAAGGCAAGCTTCTCTTCCCTTCAGGGCGGCGAGACGCCGTTCTAATTCTTCGTGCAGAGGGGTGGAGCCGCATAGCAATCGAGCTGCCGAAACACTCGCTCCATATTCTCTAGTTGCGGAGACCGCGCCAGCGACCACTCGAGGATCTGTCGATAATCCTAAATAGTTGTTCGAAGTAAAATTAATCAGAGTTTCGTCATCGAGTTCGATGAGCCGTCCCTGACCGCTGTTGGGTGTAACGATCCGCCGTTGGAGTGCTAGGGAATTGAGCTTTTCTAGCTCGTCTTCAAATCCCTCAACCCATTTAGAGATATCTCTAGGTGCGGTTTGATTCGTCGATTTTATCAATGCCATATGTCACTGCCCCACAGATCTGTTCTAGTTGCGCGGTCTCAATTGCCAGTGGTGGCATGACCACCACTGTGTCGCCAAGTGGACGCACGAATACACCTCGGTCGCGCGCAGCTAAGCACACGTTCCAGCCAGCCATCGCCTCACGCGGCAATGCCTGCTTCGTTTCACGGTCAGATACCAGTTCAATGCCAACCATTAACCCCTGCTGTCGAATTTCCCCTACCAGTGGATGATCTCCGAGTCGTTCTGAAAGTTGAGCAGCTAGGAAATCTGCCTTGTCACGAACTTGTTTCAAGATGTCTTCGGACTCAAAGACATCTAAATTTGCAAGTGCTGCAGCACAGCAGATCGGGTTTCCGGCATAAGTGTGTCCGTGAAAGAGTTTTTTGGCATCATCGGCGGCATCGTAGAACGATTTATAGATCCGTTTGTTGGTGATCGTTGCAGACAAAGGTAAGTATCCACCGGTGATACCTTTGCCAAGTACGCTCATGTCAGGAACGACGCCCTCCAGATCACACGCAAACATCTCTCCTGTTTTTCCGAAACCTGTTGCTATTTCGTCTGCGATCAGCAACACATCGTACTCGTCACAAAGTCGTCTGATGCGAGCAATGTGGCCCTCAGGGGCGACGATCATTCCGCCTGCACCTTGCACGCGAGGTTCAATGATTACTGCGGCAACTTCGTTTTGATGTTCCTTAAGGACCTCACCAAGTTGGTTAACACAGGTGCAATTATCTGCGCCAGCGCATTCAGAAGAGCGGTAATGGTAAGGATTAGGGAACCGCAATGGTTCAAACAGAAGAGGCTCGTAAACATCGCGGAATGGCCCACTGCCACCCACACTCACTGCACCGATCGTGTCTCCATGGTAAGCGTCTTCCATCGCGACAATCCGTTTGCGATCAGGGAAACCTTCGTTCACCCAGAATTGGATCGCCATTTTCAAGGCGACTTCAATCGCACTTGCGCCATTTTCACTGAAAAAGACATGGTCAAGGTCTGCAGGTAGCAAAGCTGCAAGGCGATCGGCGAGATCGATTACAGGCTGATGAGCAACGCCTAGCAATGTACTGTGCTGTAGTTTCGCGGCTTGTTCCTGAATTGCGTTGACGATGTGTGGATGCCCGTGACCATGAACGATCGCCCACATTGATGCGACACCATCGATGTACTCACGACCATCCTGAGCGATTAACACATTCCCTTCTGCTCGGTCGATCACGAGCTGCGGCTCACGATCAAAACGGCCCATTTGCGTAAAGGGATGCCAGACGTGGTAATCCTCTCCTGGTCCGGGTTCTGAAAGTTGATCAGGCATCAGCAGAGCGACCAGTGTTGTATTCCGGCAAAACGCGCTTGGGGTGTTCTGAGGCTAATGGGTTGTAGCGGTTCATTCGGTCTTCTCCCGTTACGGACAAAACTGTGAACAATGATCGCTCCCGGTTACAGGATTGATTTAGATTTGCACAGGTACCTGTCGTGGAGGTTCCGATGCTGTTAGCTCACCGGCTGTAGTGGGATCGAGTTCGTCGAAGTGTTCTTCTATTTCAAAGCCCATGTCTTCGATCATCTGCCACGCTGAATCGGCTTGCTGCCCGGGTGTCGTTAAATACCCCTCAACGAAAATCGAATTTGCCGCGTAGAGGGACATGGCCTGTAAAGAGCGCAAGTGCAGTTCACGGCCACCGGCGACGCGAATTTCTTGCTTCGGGTGCAGGAATCGGGCTAGGCATAAAATACGCAGGCAGTCGTAGGGCTTCAGGTGGCTCACTCCTTCAAGTGGAGTTCCTGCAATTGGGTGCAAGAAGTTTATTGGTATTGACTCAACTTCCAGTCCGCGAAGTTCTGTCAGCACGTCGACAACATCGTCGTCGGTTTCACCCATACCAAATAGTGCTCCTGTGCAAAGGCTTAAACCTGCTCGCCGTGCAGCCGCGAGCGTATCGATCCGATCTTGATATGTATGCGTAGTCGTGATGTCATCGAAGAAGCGCTCACTAGTGTTTAGATTGTGATTGAATCGTGAGACTCCCGCGTCTTTCAAGGCAGCTGCCTTCTCATCTGTTAACAAGCCGGTCGATACACATACGGGAATTTGTACTTCTTCGCGAATTCGGCGAACGGCATTGCTGAGTCGTTTCACATCTGGCCAGGATGGTCCGCGCGTTGCAATGACTAGGCAGAAGCGGCCTGCCTTCGCTGCGCGAGCACGCCGTGCTCCTTCGAGCATTTGCTCTTCATCAACCATTGGATAAATGTCAATATCGGCAGTTGATACTTTTGATTGAGAGCAATAACCGCAATCTTCTTGGCAGGCTCCGCTTTTCGCGTTCATCAGCATGTGCAAATGTACTCGATTACCGCAGAATTTCTGCCGCACGCGATAAGCCGCATCAAGCAATCCTAAGATCTCACTGTCCGGGGTTTGAAGGACCGATAATGCTTCTTCGTGAGTCAATAATTCACCGGCAATCGAACGCTCAGCGAAGTCTAAAAAGCGTGTATCCACGTCCGGACGGATCGATTCTGTCAAGGTGTTCACTCCAACGCTTCAACGTAGCTCTTCGAGTATCGATCAACTATGCAGCTGTCCGATGCAGAAAAATGTACCCGAACTGGCCTCCTTCCGCGAACAAGAAGGCCCTTCCAATGACTGAGCATTGCTGTTCGAGTGGTGCATACGTGCGCATCGACAACAAGAATGGTCATTCCGAATTGAAGCTTGAAGATCTTTTCAGTCCATAAACAAGCACAGGATCGCTCAAGCGAGTATGGTGTTCATAACAGGCTTACTTCGATCGGAAAGTGAGCATGTTAGTCGAGCTCCCATCTCGACGAGAGCTTTCTCGTTTCTCCGAGTGAACTCTGATTGAGCGGCGGGTTTACTTTCCGACGGTTAATGCTTTCCACGAGGCTCCTGCCGACGTGACACTGATCGTGACGTCTTAAGAGCAGTAGCGATTTCGGGTGATCAACGAGCTGGACGGAGCAGACGATGACGAAACAACAATCTTCAACCAAGGAATGCGTCCACCACTGGATGCTCCCTGCCCCTAGTGCAAAAGCAAGCAAAGGTGTCTGCAAAACCTGTGGGGCCACACGGGAATTTGTCGCGGACCAGTCTGGAACCCAAAACCGCTGGTTGCGCCAGCGCGGTCAAGGGACCGAATCAAAAGCATAGAAACTGCTGGCTCCGCTGCTGGTTTGATTTCCGAAATAGCCCCCGGCAGTCAACGATCACCTAGGAGCTAACACTAGGTGAATTTCAAGAGTAACTCGCTATCGGTACGAAGTTCACAGGCGATCTGGTAGGCACATTGCAGCCCTCAGCAGATCTGAGAACTCTAGAATGAGTTTGTCAGCGAAAGAGTTCCCTGAAACACTGCTCGTGGGCCCGTAGCTCAGTGGTAGAGCAGTGGACTTTTAATCCATCGGCCGAGAGTTCGATCCTCTCCGGGCTCACCAAGTTCCTTCTTCGTAATTGCGTCAAGCCGTCTGATCGTGGACGTGGTTGATCCCAATGTTTCAGCTCTCGTAGGCATTTCTCTGTGATACCTGAGCGGGATGACTGAAAACAGTCGACCGGATCTAACATCTAACTTAATGCAGTCGTTGGCCAGAGTCGTTGCCGCAATGGACTCAAGTTTTCGGAAGGTATCTGTGGAAGAGGCCCTGTCTCGAAGCTCTTTCTGATTACGGTGTGACACCACAAACATTCCAACTATGACCTCACGTGTTAGCTAGGATGCAAACTACTTCTTAGTTACGACCACATCTGGATCGAACAACTCAGTATTGACTCACCTGCTATTCATCGCGGCCGACCACTGCCAGTGTATTGACGTGATCCGGGACCTGCGGGAGGGTCACTTGTTACCAACACATCCGAATCAAACAGCTCGGTGATCGTACTTTCGTCGAGTCCGAGATCCTCGCGTAGAACATCGGCGGAATGCTCTCCATGCAAAGGTGCACGAACCACAGGGACTTCGCTCGCAGAAAGGCGTGGGGCCCATCCGAGGACACGAATCGGGCCGTGTTCCGGGTGGTCTAACTCGTGGATGAATCCACGCCCCTGCATATGACGGTCTTCAAATAGTTCAGCTGTATCCTGTACGGCGCCACAGGGAACTCCTGCCTCACCGAGAGTTTCGAATACTTCATATTTCGTTCGCTCACTTGTCCACGCACTGATTTCCTCAGTCAGTGCTTCGGCGTTTATCAGTCGCTGATCATCAGTATTGAAACGAGGATCTGCAGCCAGATGTGGCTTACCAATCGCGAGACACAATTTGTCCCACATCTGCTGAGTGACACACAGCATGACAACGTGGTCATTCTTACCAAATGGTTTACACGGATAGATGCGCATTGTCGCAGAATCTCGAACAGCGCTGCCATGGCGTGGCCGTCGTGATCCATCCCAACCTGCTGCCGAAATCGCCGTTCGCATGAAATACGTCAGAGCTTCCTGCATCGATATTTCGATGAACTGACCTTCGCCTGTTCGCGTACGCTGGATATATGCAGCCGAGATAGCCAGCGCCAGTTGCAAGCCGGTCCCTGTATCTCCGGTCATTGTCCCTGGGATCAGTGGCGGTCCATCAGCAGTACCGGTCATCGTAACCCCGCCGCCCATAGCCTGTGCGACCGTGTCAAACGCACGGTAAGGTGCATATGGTCCACTCAGTCCAAACCCCTTGAGTCGCGCATAGATCAGGCCGGGATTCGCTTCACGCATTACCTCGTAGCCGATATCAAGTTTCTCCATGACCCCGTACGCATAGTTTTCGACGAACACGTCATAGTGCGGTGCCATTTGTAGCAGTAAGTCGCGTCCCCGTGGATTCGCTAAATCAAGCGAGATGCTGCGCTTATTACTATTCCACTGAATGAAATATGGTGCGTTCCCTGGAGGGTTCTGAGCTTGTCGTCCAGGGTCACCAGTTGGCGGCTCTATTTTCACAACATCCGCACCCAGCCAGGCAAGTGCTTGTGTGCATGAAGTACCGGCCTCGTATTGAGTCATGTCCAGAATACGCATTCCGTCTAAAGCAGCCATGATGATCCTCTCGTTGCGATGAAGGCTCTTACGTTACTTCTTATCCTCGCCAGGGTAGTGACGACCTTCGGCAAGAATTTCCGTCAGGATCCCATCCATACTCTTCGGATAGAAAAAGCACCCTCCGGCTTCTTCCGGATCTTCCCCTGGGATCATTGCCAGTCCTGTCGCTTGCAGTCGTTCTGCATCAGCGGCGAGATCGTCACTCGCGTAGCAGATATGGTGCAGGCCCGGGCCGCGCTTCTTGAGGAACTTTCCAATTCCTGTAGTGGGGTCTTCAGGGAGCAGAATTTCCACACGAGTCTCGCCAATGCCGACCTTCACAAACTTAATCTTTGTGCGCCCATTTTCTGCCGCTCGATCAACGGCGTTACGCACAAGGTCGAGGTGAAATCCGAGTTTATCCACGAGAACTTGAGTAGCGTCATCCAACGTCTCAGACACGATACCAACGTGATCGATACGAATTAACATGTCGTTCCCCTCCGCGCAGGCAACACGAACGAGTACTCCAGGAGAACGCTCCGTGAAGTTCATCCAGCGGTACCACCGACAGTCTACTGATTTTTGATTGCGCGGATCGTAGTTATTTGGCTATGGGCATCATGGAACCAACCGTTATAGGTCAAAGCGGTGCTTACGGAGGCCCATCGGATCGATGCGATTACGAATCAAATCAACCTGCTCAACCGTTGGAGGTTCGGTCTCTTGAAGATCAGAACCTACGATGAGTTCGAATCCTGTGTTCGCTTCAATCTCATCTTGAGTTACACCTGGATGCACGCTGTCCAGTCGCATTGCGTGGGTGTCTTCGTCGAATCCCATAATTCCGAGGTTGGTGACCACACGTTGCGGTCCTTGACCCGGGATTCCGAGACGCTGGCGACCATTGGTTTCACCGGCTATATGCCCTTGCCCCGTGATGTAATCGACTTTTTCCACGAAAGCGCGTCTCGTGTGCTTGGGCAAATACGCATAGACCCGATTTGCGTAAAGAAACCAGTCTGTAATGCCGTAACCACCGGGGAATCGAGTTTGCGGTTGCTGATGATCACCAATAAGGGAAACGTTCACATTGCCATATCGATCAATTTGCGCGGGCATCGTACTGAATACGTCGATTTTCCCTCGAATACACATACTGACCATTCCGTCGATCGTCATATTACGCTGCAGAGCGGTTCCACGGACCGAATCAGGGGAATGCCCCGGACCAATGTTGTCGAACAGCGGATCGACTGAAGAAAGGTAATTATATTTCAGATTCGGCGCGTGCGTTAAACGCGCCAACAGCACTGACACAATACCCAATGCTGTTCCGCCACCCTGTGCTACGAATTCTCCATCACGAATCTCGCGCGCAAGGGAACACACCACTAGTTCGTCAATCGTGTAGTCCGTTGAATATTGAGTCATCAGGCACGCACTCCTACTAATTCGAGATATGCAGAAGCATCAGCCGGCTCATTTACGAAATGCTTCAGGTATTCCTCGAAGGACTCCGGCGTATTAGCAGCCTTCAGGTACTCCTCGAAATGTTCGAGATCGGGTTCATAATAACCCGTGACTCCAAACGGGTGAGCGCCGTGAGGTACATGAACGACTGCATCCACATCGTGATAAAGAATCGAGGTTTCATCTGGCGTCGCACGAATTTCCTCGTTCGTCACGATTTCTTCAGCGGTTAGGATCACTCGCTTCGCACCGCGGACCATCGCAGGTGCTGAAAACGCAGCCATCACGTTGAGGTCATTCGTATCGCCCAGCTTAGCGTTGCCCTCCGGGTCGGATTTCGGTACATGGACGATCGCAACATCTGGAGTAATCGCTGTGATGGTGACCATTTCTTGTCCATCAACAGGTGATGTGAATTGATGCCATTCTGGATGATGCTGCAAATGATCATTCTGATAGCCGTGTAACGGGATGAATTGCACTCCCATACTCCCAGCCAGTAATCCCAATGTCACCGAGAATTCACTTTCTTCTCTTGTAGTGATCGTACCTTCGATACTGGCCCGCCTGAAATTTGGAGGAACGGCCTGCCCGATAATTCTGAAAGCGAATGCCTGAACAGCCTTCAAGCAACCGGCCCCGATGAGTAAGTCGCCCTCCAGTCCCATGATTGGTGTGTACAGGTCGAGATCACGTTTTCTTTGGCGCACAATTTCTCGTATCAATGCCATCGGTACCAGAGCCACCGGGCCTACAGATGGGGAGGCGATACCAACAGACGATCCGTCGGGAATAAGTTGGGCCGCTTCTTCGAGAGTCATCAGTTTCGCTGTCATTAGTTGATTTGTTGTTATGTCACCTTGCCGTGCGTGCTTCGTCGCGAATGATCGCGAGGTGTCCTACAACCCTTCCTATCGCTCATGAGAGCAGTTTGAGTCTTCTGCAGTACTTCTTCATGCTCGCTCACGGTTGTTACTCCGCCATTATTGCCTAATTATCGGATATTTGTCCTGATCTCTTCACATTTGGAATGAAATTGTTATCCGGGTAGGCCTCCTTACATACCTATTGACGAATCTATTAGAATCTCTTCATCGTATTGCCAATACCCGAGGATTCGCTGAATTTGAACGGGAGAGTTTCGATGTCCACGAACCCAGACATCGCCCTGATGGCACATCTCATGCGTCGAGCAGGATTCGGAACAAACCGAGAAGAGCTAGAACAGCTTACGGAACAAGGCTATGAAGAAACTGTCGAGCAACTTGTCGATCCACCGTCGTCAATTCCTGGCGCTGATCAATATGAGCTCTTCCGGTACATGCCATCACTAGAAACCGGAGGACCTAACCCTGTTCCCGGCGCGGCAAATTTGCTCTATCACATGGTGAACACGCAACGCCATCTCGAAGAAAAGATGGCGTTCTTTTGGCATCATGTCTTCGCCACTGGAAACTCGAAAGTCGACAACGATCAGAATCTGACAATTCAACTTGATATGTTCCGCGAGCATGGTATGGGCAACTATCGAGACTTACTGATTCGCCTTTCTCAGAGCCCTGCAATGATCTATTGGCTCGATAACAATGAGAACCACAAGCGATCACCCAATGAAAACTGGGGACGAGAACTCCTCGAATTATTCTCACTTGGTGTTGGGAATTACACTGAAACTGATGTGTTTGAATGCGCAAGGGCCTTCACCGGCTGGACCATCAATCCTAAGATCCCTCGAACTCCATACCATCGCTTCGCATGGTCTTATTCATTTAGGCCGGAAGAGCACGACTACAGTGAAAAAACCTTCCTAGGGCATGTCGGGAATTTTAACGGTGATGACATCATCGATATCATCCTTCAACAGCCAGCATGTTCACGGTTTATCGCCCGACACCTGTACAACTTCTTTGTTGCCGACGAAGCCCAGGTGCCGGCATGGGATATCGAGCCGCCTCGCGATCCTGAAGCTATCGATTTACTGGCAGGCACGTTTGTTGACTCAGGTTACGAACTTCGGCCAGTTTTGCGAGTCTTGTTTAACTCCGATTTCTTTAAGGAAGCCCGTTTTAAGAAAGTGCGCAGCCCTGTTGAAGTAGTGGTAGGTGCTCTACGTACTACAGGCGATCTGCAAGGCCCCGACCCCAGATTGGTCGCGATCGCTCAGGAACCATCTCATATGGGTCAGGCTCTTCATAACCCACCGAGTGTTGAAGGCTGGCAAACTGGCCGTGATTGGATCAACAGCGGATCAGTCGTAAAGCGAATCAACTTCGTGGCGGATCAGGTAAGTAACACGGAGTTACCAGGAGTTCAGAAACTTGTACAACGTGTCCTTGTTTCGAGCGACAACCAAATCAAAGAGGAAGATTTGGTCGATCGCTGTCTCGATTTGATGGGGCCACTTGAAATTTCGGAGGAGACACGCCGCGAACTTATCGCCTACGTTGAGGCGGAAGGTCCGGTGAAGATCTCACCAGACAATGGTCACGATACGGAACAGCGGGTCGCGGATATGTTGGCGCTGATCGCTGCGACTCCGGAATATCAGTTCGGTTAGGAATAGCGGTTTTATCGTTGAACCGAAGGAGCATTTTGTATGACAGCCATAACCAAGCCACCAGTATTCGTAGTGCTTCAACTGACTGGAGGAAACGATTACCTCAATTCTGTTGTCCCTTACACCGACCCCTATTACTACGACAACCGCAAAGGAACTCTGCGAGTCGAAGCAGAAGATGTTCTGAAGCTAGACGCCGAATTCGGCCTGCACCCATGCATGAAGCCACTTCACGAAATTTACGAACGTGGTGACATGGCGATCATCCACGGTGTGGGGTATCCCAATTCACCAAGATCACATTTCCGATCGATGGATATCTGGCACACCTGTGAACCGGACACTGTCGGCACCGAAGGTTGGGCAGCGCGTGCCATCCGTGAACTCGACCCTGAGGGAGAAAACCCTGTCACCGGTGTGAATATCGGTCAGGCCTTGCCCCGCGCCTTAGTACTGCCAGGAGTGTCGGTCGCTTCGGTAGCTGACCTCTCCAGCTATGGCCTACTCACCGGTATCGAAGTAGAAGAAAAACGCACTCGTTTATTGCAACGTTTTGCCAATATGTATGGAAAGGCAATCGGAACCGGCGCTGTAAATGACTACCTTGCTCGAACTGGACTCGATGCTCTCAGCGGAGCAGACATATTAAAACGTGGGTTAGCCAGCTACGAGTCAACAATCGAATACGGTACCGACGAAATCTCAAGAGCAATGCGAGACATCGCGACCATTCATACAGCGGATGTCGGCACACGTGTTTTCTACACGCAGCTCATCGGCTTCGACACGCACGCAGCCCAACAACCTACTTTCGAACGCCTCTGGACTGAAGTATCCCGTGCCATCTCAGACTTCTGGGATGATCTACGCGAACACGACGCTGACGACAATGTCGTCCTATTCCTATTTTCGGAATTCGGCCGGCGCGTACGAGATAACGGGTCAGGCACAGATCACGGAGCAGCAGGAGGCTGTTTTGTAATGGGACCATCAGTAGCCGGTGGAATGTACGGAACATACCCAGACAGGAAGCCGGAATCTCTGGATCAAGGAGACATGATCCCAAATCAAGATTTTCGTGGAGTCTATTCGACAATTCTCGAAGACTGGCTCCAGCTCGACTCCATCCCAATCGTGAATGGCCACTTTGAGAAACCTCGCTTTATCCAAAGTGCACCTACTGAATTAAGCAGTGTCTAACCATGTTGAAAATAAAAAGCACCGATAGGCTTGTGTAATCCACCTCGTCTTCCCTGATGGATGCACATAGCTTCAAGCGAACGAAGGCGTTGGCCCAAAATTACCAAGGAGTCTTGTGATGCCGACAAAAACAGTTGCGGGTCGCACCTGGCACTTCAGTCACTCAGTCGGTCATCACGTGGGCCCGGGAGGGTTCGTACACCCAACCTCCGTCTTAGCTACTCCTGACAACATCGTTTACGTCGCCGACACCGGAGCTGCCGAGGGTTACGGCCGAGCTAGGATTCGCAAGCTCCACATTGAAGACGGGTTCATCGATGATTTTGGTACCCGCGATCTCGTTTGGCCTGAAGGCCTGGCGATTGATCATCTCGGCAATATCTACTGCTCAGACGCACGAACACATCAGATCGTTGTCCATGATCGAAACGGTGAGGAAATCAATGCCTGGGGTAGTTACGGTGCAGAGGCAGGTCAGCTTAATGGGCCTTCCGGTTTAGTAGTAGATAACGATAACTCACTGCTTGTCGCAGATACTCGTAACCATCGGATTCAGAAATTTTCGACCGATGGATCTGCTATTGATAGCTGGGGGACATTTGGTGATGCGCCAGGGCAGTTGAATCGCCCCTGGGGGCTTACCATCGACCAAGCAGGTGACGTGTACGTTGCTGATTGGGGTAATGATCGTGTCCAGAAATTCTCTAGTGAGGGTGAGCTACTAGGACAATTCGGTTCCACGATAGACGATGGTGGCCAGTTGACCAGACCGTCTGATGTTGCTGTTGACAGTGAGGGTGACGTCTACGTCGCTGACTGGGGCAACCACCGTATTCAAATCTACTATCCCGACGGCGATATCATCTGCGGCCTATATGGCGATGCGCGCGAATTCTCACGGTCGGCGCAGGAAGTAATGGATGTCAATCCAGATCTGGTTGCCGCGTTCGATCGAGTGGAGCCAACTGAATTGGTTTCATGGGGTCACTTCGAACGGCCACGAGGCATTGCTATTGATGATCAAGACAGGATCATCGTCACTGACGGAACGCGGGGTCGATTTCAAGTCTATGCAAAGGACAAAGATTACATCGTCCCTCAATTCAATCTCTGACCCAACTCGTCAAAACATTAACACGACGGTCATCAAGTTCAATACGGTCGTTTGTTGATAACCTCCAATCGAACAGCGTTAGAGCAGCACTCGATTGTTGGCTCACTCTATCGAGATCCGATTAGTTCGGTATCGGTGCCGTCATACCTATGTCTATCGGGACTACCCCAGCTTCATCGATAACCTCTTGGCTGTACCGAATACCACCGGTTACCACATCTGGATCGCCTGTTGTGAGTAGGTGAGCGGCTTCCGCAATAACTTCGACAGGCTCAGCTGCGTCTAACATTTCTTGCGTGTACTGCCTGCCATACATTTGCCCCGGTGTTGCTACTACCAATTCTGGCGATAGTGCATTTACGGAGACGTTGTGTTCGTACATTTCGGCCGCAAGTCCTGTAGTGAAGCGTTCGACAGCAGCTTTTGCCATTCCGTATACCGGCCCATCACCATGCTGTCGATCAATTTTTGGGTGAATAGCTGCACGTGATGAGATGTTCAGAATCGAGCCACCAACCCCTCGCTCAATCATCCCCGGAAGCGAAAGTTGCGCTAGATGAAATGGTGCCTTCACCAAAATCTCCATCATTCGGTCGTAATAACGTTCGGAAAACTCGATAGTCCCCCCTGGAACCAAAATAGCTCCATTGTTCACCAGCACATCTACGGCACCGTAGATAGCTATGGTTTCAGCAATCAAATGTTCACGGTCTTCTTTCTTCTGTAAGTTGGCCGCAATAGCCGTCGCTTCTCCACCTCTTTCGCGGATTGCTTCGACGACGCTGTGGACCGTGCCAGGTAGTTTTTCGTCTCTGACTTCTACTGTTCGAGCGGACACGATCACTTTCGCGCCAGCGATAGCTAAACGACGTGCGATCGCTTCACCGATCCCTCGCGAAGAACCTGTAACAATCGCCACTTTCCCGTTCAAGTCATTCATTGCACGATCCTTCCGCTCTCACGATCAGATGCCATCATTGCAGTGTTCTGATGCTGTTTCCACTATTCCTCACGAGGCGAACCGTGCGAATACAGTGCGAGATAGAGAAATGCCCAGATCATTTCCGATGACCGAGAGGAAATGACCGTTATCATCAGCTCTCGCAGCCTCACAGCAATCCGCCTTAAATTGTATATAGAGTCTGACTATGGCCGACGACGTACTTAATCGCAAAGCATGGATGGCCCTTGCTGTGTCCGGGCTAGGGATGTTCCTTGTCGGTGTGGATGGATCGATCGTTAACGTCGCCTTCCCTAGTTTCAGAGAAGATTTTCCTGGTGTGACAAATGCTCAATTGTCATGGGTGCTCAATTCCTATGTACTTGTATACGCAGCCCTATTAGTCGTAACTGGCCGCCTAGCCGACCGAATGGGTCGACTCCGCGTAATGTCTCTTGGCCTGATCGTGTTCGTTATAGCGTCTATCGGAGTCGCTATTTCTCCAACGGTTGTCTCTTTGGTCTCAATGAGAGGTCTTCAGGGTGTAGGTGCGGCCTTGATTACACCTGCCTCAATGGGACTTGTGATCGCTTCTTGGCCAACTGGTCGGCGCGCAACTGCAGTCACTCTCTGGGGCGCATGCTTTGCATCGGCTAATGCCTTTGGACCCGCTATAGGAGCTGGAATTATCGAATTATCGAACTGGCGATGGGCTTTCCTTATTAACCTGCCCCTTGGTCTTGTCGCATTGATTTTGAGTGGGCGTGTATTCGTGGAAACGATGAAAAACACTTCTACTCGACCGGATGTCATTGGTGGAGCGCTACTTTCCATGTCCACAGGACTATTCGTGCTCGCGATCGTCCAAGGGCGTGATTGGGGCTGGGTTTCGCTGGAAGTTATGAGCTCGGTCTTAATCGGGCTTGCTTGTGTTTCGCTATTCATTTATCGCAACAATGGACATCAGGAGCCGATCCTTCCGAGCGGGTTAGTGGAAGTTACTTCTTTCCGACGTGCGTCGTTTGCGCTCTTCATATTCACGTTTGGCATGTACGCATTGATGCTATCTCTCGTACTTTTTCTTACAGACGTCTGGAACTATTCGACCGGGTTAGCAGGTCTTTCTACCGCATTCGGTGCCGCATTTGTCACGATTGCATCAATGGTGGCGGGGCCATTAGCCGATCGCTACGGACATCGACTCGTCGCAGGACCGGGAACCGTCATATGCGCCTTGGGAATGCTGTGGTGGCTGATGATGCTCAATGAACAACCCAATTACTTCGTTGGATTCTTGCCGGGTATGGTACTAAGCGCTTGTGGGATGGGGCTTACTTTGGGAGTTTTAGCTGCGGCCGGCGTCTCCGAAGTGAAGCCTCAATATTTCAGCCTCGCGGGCGGCGTCACGCAGACTGCTCGGCAGTGCGGTGGAGCCTTAGGCTTAGCCATCATGTTCGCGATTATCGGTGAGCCCACTGGCCCATCAGCCGCGTATGAAGCCTATCAATGGGGTTTCTTATTCATCATGATTACATCGATAATCGGAACTTTACTCGTAGTAAGAGTTCGCCCGTCCGTGAATTCTGGTTCGTGAGCTCAACGTAATTCATGTTTCACCGTTTACCTACAAAGCGGCCAGCCAACGTTGTTTTCGACCCAGCATAGGTACGAGCTGCTCATAGGCATGATCAATCCATTCGCTCAACATCGCTCGTGTGTCTCGTGGATCGATAATGTCTTCGATTTCGTAGGCTTCTGCGGCAGCAAACGGTGAACGCATCGCAACGAAACGTTCTTCGACTTGCCGACGTGCCTCATCAGGATCGTCACTTTCCTCAATTTCACGACGGTATGCTGCCTGAACCCCACCTTCGATAGGTAATGACCCCCACTCACCCGATGGCCATGCGACCCGAAAATTGAATCGTTCGTGATTTTGTTGACCACCCCCTGCAACTCCATAAACTCGTCGAACTACGACAGACGCCCATGGAATCGTTGCCGAATATACTGCAGCAAGCCCGCGCAATCCTTGTTTCAATGTCCCTGATGCTTCAGCAGAACGCCCAATCATGAACCCAGGTTGATCCACGAAATTCACGATCGGAAGGTGAAATGTGTCACATAAATTGACAAATTTCTCCAATTTTTGTGCTGCATCGGCATCCATTGCGCCACCATGGACCAACGGATCGTTCGACAATATCCCAACCGGTCGGCCACTGATACGAGCGAACATCGTGACTTGCGAACCACCGTAATAACGACCAATTTCGAAACTTGATCCACGATCGACTATCAACTCGACAAGTTTTCGTGTGTCATACGGTTGATTTCGCTCACGGGGAATGATTGAGAGTAGTTCTTCTTCTCGCCGTCCTGCTGAATCATTTGTGACCTGAGTTGGCGGCAATGTGAATACATTACTTGGCAGATATGACAAAAAGGTCCGGATGATTCGAAATGCATCAGCTTCGTCTTCAGCTTCGTTGTCGACCAGCCCACTCCCACGCGCATGTACTCGGTAGCCCCCTAATTCTTCCTTATGGATGTTGTCACCCAATGCTCGCGACACGACTGGCGGACCAGCCGCGAATACCTGAGAGTTCTCTTTGATCATCACGGCAAAGTGGGCGCCGGCGATTTCAGCAGCAGGCAACCCGGCGACAGAGCCAAGTGCAGCAGAGACCACTGGGACTTGGTTCATCATTTCGATCAACGTAGCCCATGTTTTATTTTGTGGGAGGTACGTTCTGCCACTACTAGCGATCTGGCGGATATCAGCGCCAAAACCATCAATCAGTCTGATCAGGGGCATCTTCATCCCAAGTGCCATTTCGTCGGCTTGACGTCCTTTGTTGCCTAGAGCGCCCTGAGTTGGAGTACCGGAATTAACACCCTTGCCTCCACTCGTCGGTCGAACCGTGTAGTCCGAACCCTTCACTACCACCGAACGACCGTCGAGCTTTGCCAATCCAACCACAAGGGCATCTGAACGGAAATCGGTCAGTTGTCCGTCTTCGTAACTACCGATTCCGGCTAATACCCCTCGCTCTCGAAAGCTACCGTCATCGACTAATTCATCAATCCGTTCACGAACAGTAAGTTTCCCATGTTCATGTTGCTGTCGGACTCGATCGTCGCCACCCATCCGATGAGCCAGATTGCGTCGCCGTTCTATTTCGTCGATTTCAGGTTGCCAGGTCATATCAGATCCTTCGCCATGTTCGCGCGGTCGATTCCACAATTCCAACTCGGATTTCGCGACAAAAATAATTTGCCGTTAATGAGCGTCAGATAGAGAGGTCAGGAGTCACTCTGCATATGAGGTCAAGGCATCCAATGCTGGTTTGACCTCGCTCATAAACACTTCCAGATTACGAATGACGCTTTCCTTAGGTTGTTGCGCATAATGCACGATCAATGAGATGTACTCTGCCGGAAGAAGCTCCCACTGACGGACAAGCTTCTCTCTGACATCTTCGACCGAACCCCATGCGTGAGTTTCGAGCCCTTCGAGTTGCTGCGCAAATTCTTCTAAAGATGCATCCACTGCCAACATTTTGGCTGGATTAGCCCCAGGGCGCGCCAATGCCAGTTGGTGATAAAAATTCCGTTGGATTTCAGCGTCGTATTTCCGCAGCGCCACACGAGCATGCTCACGAGTTTCACCGATCTGCAGCCACCGCGCCGTTGCCTGATTCTGCCCTAAGGCGAAATTGTGCCCCGCCTCATTCGCGGCTTGCTGATAAACGGAGCCATGTTCTTCTGCTTGTTCCACTCCTGAGAAGTAGATTGGGATAAATCCATTGCGAGCGGCAAATTCGATTGATTGCGCGCTTCCGGTTGTTGCAACAAAGATCGGAGGATGAGGTTTCGTATAAGGGGCCGGCACTACCGAGACACGGCGGACTTTTCCATGCTCATCGAGCTCGTTAGGCGCGCCTAGACGTTTAGTTGTATCACTCATCCACCAATCGATACCGTCATCGTATGGGTAGGGGATCTGCCATGCTTTCGACTTACGTTCGATGGTCTCTTGAGTCCAAGACTCAATCACCATTTCGACATGCTCTTGAAACATCTCTCGGTTCGCGAGATCTGCCGAACCTCCATCCGATTGAGTCGCCACTGTTCCGAAATGCTGACCAATCACATTTGTCCAGCGATCCTGATAGCCACGAGCGAATCCAACGAAACATCGACCTTTCGAAAGATGATCAATGACAGCGACTTCTTCAGCTACGCGGATCGGGTTTTGCGTAGTCATTACGTAACCGAGTTGCCCGACACGTATCTTTTTTGTGATTGCCGCCCAATAAGCGTCCATGATTCCCGGTGCCGGGCCTAATTCATAACCTTCTGAATGAAAATGATGCTCGATAGGTGCGACACCCCAGACGCCCAGATCGTCAGCTGCCATAACGATATCGTGAAGCCCATCGATAGCCTCTTGATAACGCTCAACATTCCTCCCGATCGGCCGAAGCATCTTCCGCTCATTTTCATCTTCTGCACGGATCATGGGGTAAACCTGCAAAATTACCTTTACCATCCCCAACTCCTTAATCTGCAATCACTCCGTGAGATTTCGGAACGTAAAGTAACTCCTCCTGTGGATTTACTCTTCATGAATCCGAAAGTCCACTCGAAAATTTCGATCGTTTGGTAACGTGCAAGAATCGCAACGGCTTTTGAACTGTAATGAGCAAATTCCAGTTATCATCCCTGACAAGTTGACCTCTGCAAGCGGAGCACGATTTATGACTACAACACGAGAGGCACGTAACCAACCATTGGAGTTGGATGACGAAATGTCTGCAATCGCGTATTGCTATCAACAAGGTTGGACTGATGGTTTACCAGTCGTTCCACCCACCACCGCTCTAGTCGACGAAATGCTTGAAGCAAGTGGTGAGGACCCTGAATCGATTCTTGCTACGCATACGACAACAGGAAGACACTGCTCCGCTCATTCGGCCGCTGTAAATTCTGTGATGGCTGGGTGCCTACCTGAATACTTTCCGATTGTCGCAGCAGCGCTCCGCGCTATGAGTCACAGGGAATACAACTATCACGGTTCGACAGCCAGTACAGGTGGAGCCGCTCCGTTGGTTATCGTTAGTGGCCCAATCGTTGATGCGATTGGCATGAACTCAGGTGTGAATACTTTCGGTTCCGGAAACCGACCAAATGCGACGATCGGCCGTGCAATTCGTCTCGTTCATCTGAACGTGTTCAAAATGGTCCCCGGTGTAACCGATCGATCAACGCAAGGCAATCCCGGCAAGTACAGCCTCTGCATAGCCGAAAACAGCCAGGCCAATCCATGGGCGTCGTTAGTAGAGGAATCCGGATTCCCGAGTGGTAGCTCTTGCGTGACTGTCTATGCAGCCAGTGCATTCCATAATATTGAAAACCATTACTCCTCAGAGGGAGATGGCGTACTAATGACAATTGCTGATTCGATGGCGAGTCTTGGTTCGTTAACTCACGGACAGTCTGTCGTCGTACTTTCTCCTGAGCATGCCAGTATTGTGGCGCAAAACGGCCGCACGAAGCTACAAGTTCAAGAATTCCTCTTTGCTCATGCACAACGACCTATTGAAGAACTGCGTAAAGTCGGCAAAGGTGGTAAAGCAAAGGAAGAACAATTCCATCGTGGATTAAGCCCAGACGATATTCTGGTAACGGTTGCAGGTGGGGAAGCAGGTGGGCATTCGGCCTTCTTGCCATCATGGAGTCGAATGCGCGGCTCAGTCATGCAGACTGAAATAATCAAGCCGATTTCAAAAGATTGACCCGGAGGCGAAGATGGCATTGCAGTTATATGACCCAACAATCGACGACATGGAGGCACGTGATACCTCGGAAGCTCAACGGCTACCGAGCTTGGAGAACTGCACGATTGGCCTACTAACAAACGGTAAGGTGAATGCCGACATATTGTTACGAGAAGTAGGGTCTCTCTTCGAGCAACGCAATAATTGTCGTGTTCTTCTCGAAGAGAATAAGGGCAATGCGTCGCGACCTGCACCAGCAGAACTCCTCCAACAAATTGCTGCCGACGTTGACTTTATGGTGACGGCAGTCGGTGACTGAGGAAGTTGCTCAACGTGCAGTGTGCACGATGGCATTTCATTCGAGCAGCTCGGTAAGCCTGCGCTGGTAATCTGTACACATCCTTTTACACCGACCAGCCAAGCGACTGCGTCAACTCTCGGTATTCCTGACTATACGGTTGCCTTCGTCGATCATCCGATTGGAAGTTGCAGCCTAGATGGGTTACGCGAGCGAGCAGAGGATGTTTACCAGCAAGCATCGGCAATTCTACTCGGCAACTCAGCTACCCCCGAATAACGGATCGGATAGTGACTGAAACTCCCGAATTCGAGCTCGCCATTATCGGTGGTGGCTTTACCGGATTAACGGCTGGACTGATAGCTGCTCGTGCAGGTCTCAATGTAAAATTGTTCGACAGGATGGGTCCTGGTGGACAGTTGATCAACATCGATCGTGTCGATAATTATCCTGGGCTCCCCACTGGTATCGCTGGTTATGAGCTCGGACCTGCAGCGTTGGAACAAGCCCTCGATGCCGGAGTAAAAATCGACTATGGGGAAATCGACGGCCTTACATTCGACGGTGAACACTGGCAGCTCATCACCAACACAGGTGTAGTCACTGCCTACGCTGTCATCGTCGCAACTGGATCCGAACTCGCGAAACTCGGACTTGATGGTGAAGAAGAACTTCACGGATCCGGGATCTCCTATTGCGCAACATGCGATGCAGAATTTTTCCGTGATCAAGACATCATGGTCGTAGGCGGTGGTGATTCTGGCCTCGATGAAGTGCTCGTTTTGGCACCTGTTGTGCGGTCAATCACACTTGTAACACGTGGTGAGCTTGATGGCGCCGCAACCACGGTCAACGCGGTGAGAGCACTAGAAAACGTAACAATCCACTGCAACACAACTCTGACCGAATTGCACGGAACCGCACAATTGGAAGGTGTTTCCGTTATTCATCGTGAAAATGGCGAAACTGCACATCTCAAGGTAAGCGGCCTTTTCATTTACGTTGGCCTAAACGCCAATACTTCACTGTTAGAAGGGCTTATACCTCTTGATGCAGCTGGCCATGCTCAAGTAGATATCATGATGGCTACGGAACAACCTGGTCTTTTCGTTGCTGGTGACCTGCGAGCTGGATCGGTACGGCTTCTCGCCAGCTGTGTAGGCGATGGTGCAACAGCAGCCGTAGCAGCTGAAAGATATATCCGGTCAACTTTAGGCTAAGTATCTTTCCACTCTTATAGAGAAAACTCGGGAAAAAGGTATTCCTTAACTCGCTGCAGCAATTGAATAGCACGTTTATGATCAATGCCCGGTGGCATACGAATAATGGTGCCATCGAGTGGAACCTCTTTCAGTCGTTGTTTAAAGAGATCAACAATCCGCTCTGGACCACCTACAAATATCTCCGAACCGTCACGCATTTCCTCTGGGGTAGATGCCGGCTGAGCATATGGTTTCCGGCCGTCTGCTATTGCTGCTTCAGAAGCCCATTGGGCGTAATGCAAGTACGAATGGTAGAGATGTTCACGTGATTCCTCCCAGGCGCTCGCATCATCTTCTCCTAGCCAAAAGTCACGACTGTCGTACACAGGGATCGATTTAGGGTCACGATTGTTTCGCAACATCGCCGCTCTAAATGCTTCGTAGACATTTGATCCGCCGACCATATGGAATCCGTCAGCCAACCGGGCAACTCGCTCCAACGCTGTGTCACGCGTTGCTCCAATCCAGATTGGAGGGCCGCCATCTTGGAATGGTTTCGGTTCCACCCGTACCCCCTGAAGTTGGTATCGCTTACCGGTGAAGTCGAACTCGTGTTCATTCCAACCTCGACGGATAATTTCGATACCTTCCTCAATGAGTGAGGGTCGATAGCGACGATTGACGCCAAACGCTGGATACTCCTGCGGTCGATATCCAACTGCGATTCCGAGAACGAAACGACCTTCTGACATTATGTCTATAACCGCTGCGTCTTCAGCGATCCGTACTGGATGATGAAGCGGCAGCAGCATCAATCTTGTGCCTATTGTGATTTTTGAGGTTCGATCAGCTGCTGCTGCTGCGACCGGAAGCACCGACGGACAATAGCCATCATCAGCACCATGATGTTCCGATATCCAGACGCTATCGAACCCTAACTCTTCAGCGATGACGATCTGCTCCAGAGTTTCTTGATATACCTGAGGCCATGGCTTCTGCCATTGAGAAGGATTACGTAGCGAAAAAAGGACGCCAAATTTTAGAGTCATCTTTGTACTCATTTCTAAATGAGCCTGAAGTCATCGCAATCAGTGACTACCGGCGGCCTCGCCACTCACGCGATCAAACTGTTCCATCGCTTCTTCTACTAAACTGTACACAACCTCAGCAGCTGGTTTGATCTCGTGAATCCCTACGACAGCCTGACCAGCTGGTGTGGTCATCCAGTCTTCAAGACGTGCTTCACGAATACCTGCAAGAGTCTGATCCACTAACATACCTTGCATAGGCATTTGTAACGGTTCAGGGGAATCTGGCTGTTTCCATGCATCCGACCAGTTCGAGCGCAGCTGCCGAATCGGCTTACCGGACATGGCCCGCGACTGCACTGCGTCCTCGACTTTTGCTTCAATTATTCGTTGCTTGAGAAACATCTCAGTTTCCGATTCATGAGTGGCGAGCCAAATAGTACCTGTCCAGATTCCATCCGCACCCATAGCCAGCGATCCAGCAAGGTGCTTCCCATTCGAAACTCCACCTGCTGCTAACACGAGGGTGTCTGTTCCTTCTGCTATCTCAACGACCTCAGGAACGAGAGTAAAGGTTCCAACCGTCCCGCTATGGCCACCAGAGTCATAGCCTTGTGCAATGACTACATCTACCCCAGCTTCGACCTGCCGACGCGCTTGTCGCGGCAATCCAACAAGACCCCATACTCGCGTGCCGACTGAATGAGCCTCTTCGATAATGAAAGCTGGACTTCCAAGGCCGGAAGCGAAGATTGGGACACGCTCTTCAAAGACTACTTCGAGTAATTCACGTGCATCACGAAGTAAATTTGGAGATCCAGTACCACCGTCGTGGCGTGGTTTCCCTTCACTGATTCCGTTCTCTTTCCGAAGCCCTTCAAGGAAGTCTCGATGGCCTTGAGGAATTAATTCTTCGAGATCTTCGCGGTTCCCCTCGACAAACGAAGCAGGCACGAGCAGATCAACTCCGAACGGTTTGTCACCAACACGTTCCTTGATCCACCGGACATCCGATCGTAGTTCATCAGGAGTCCGCCCAACGCCTCCGAGAATGCCAATGCCACCAGCATTTGTGACGGCGACGATTACATCTTTGGTGTGCGCAAACGCACATATTGGTACTTCACATCCGTACTCATCGCAAAGCCGTGTGTGCATAGGGTCTAACATTGATTGCTCTCCGATCATGGTGCCCACTGATTGTAGACTCTTGTTCACTCGTTCGCTGCGAACGAGTGAACAAGATGTTTTTTCGAACGAACGACACAAAAGCTACCAAGTGTCGAGGAATCGGTTACGCCCTCGTCGAATTGGATCAGGTGCCGGAGTAGATTTCAAACCTTGAATGATCCAGTAACGAGTTTCGGCAGGATCGATAACATCATCGATTTCAAATGTAGATGCCACGTTTATCGATCCTCCACGTTCGTAGGCCTCGGCTAAGAGGCGTTCATACTCACTTGCACGTTCTTCGATATCATCGATTGCTGCTAACCGGTCACGGTTAGACAACTGAACACTAGCTTCTTGATTCATGCCCCCATGCTCACCGGTCGGCCAAGCTACAGTGAACAGCGGTGCACGGCTGCTACCTGTTAGCTGTGCCATCGAGCCAAGTGCGTAACCCTTCCTCAAAATTACGGCGAAACGTGGAGTTTCCAGATTAGCGCCAGTTACAAAGAGCCTGGCACAGTGTCGGATCAGA
>Ga0310344_10000282_pt1 | contig 41253 bp, 48 predicted proteins | sample HC15DNA20200_MG_FD_203801 | JGI IMG/M metagenome (GOLD analysis project Ga0310344, IMG submission 203801) | Marine microbial communities from station ALOHA, North Pacific Subtropical Gyre - HC15-DNA-20-200_MG | ecosystem: Environmental > Aquatic > Marine > Oceanic | place: Pacific Ocean: North...
CTGCTCATTATAAACAGCCTTTAAATTGGAATGAAAATCTATTAGTTCAAGCAAACAAAAATTTAGAAAATCTTTATGATATAATTGGAGATGAAAAAAATTTTAATAATGTCGCCCCTCCGAAAAAATTTTTCAATTCTCTTTTAAATGATTTAAATACACCTGAAGCATTAAAAGAATTATACGAATTATCAAAAAATAAAAATGCAAAAGACCAGCTAAAATCTGCGGCAAATTATTTGGGAATATTACAACTAACAAAAACAGAATGGATAAATCAAAGAAAAAAAATAAAAAATATAGATCAAAAAAAAATACAAAAATTAATAAATGACAGAGACAAAGCAAGAAAAGAAAAAAATTTTAATGAAGCAGATAAAATACGAAATGAGTTAGCTTTAAATGATATTATTTTAGAAGATTCGCCTTCAGGTACTAAATGGAGGATTAATAATTAAAAATGAAATCATTAATAATTATAATTTCTTTATTGGTTATTTTTCTACTAATTTATTTAATAATCACAAAAAAAAGGGCAGAAAAAAAAGAAAAAATTATTGATGCTGATTTTGAAGATTTAGACAAAAAAAAATAATATAAAAAGATTATACCGTAGAATTTGATAAAATTTTAATAATTGATTTTGTCTAAAATAGTAATCGAAAATTTGATTTAATAAGTCAACTTTTTGCCACAATATTTCAGTAAATATAATGTGTGAGGAAAATTATGATTTGGTATACACCTAAAGTTGCAGAAATAGCAGTTGGTCTTGAAATCAACAGCTATGCCTGCGCAGAAAAATAAAATTAAGCCCTCTTAATATGCGTTTTTAGGGGGCTTTTTTTTATCATTCAAAATTAATTAAATTTTAGTTGGATTAGATAATCCTTTATAAACTTTTTTAGGATTAAAAGACTTTTTCTTTTCTTTAAAAATCATTCTCTTTTTATTCTTACTCTTAACCGGTATTGATCTATAAAAACAAGACTTATATCCAACATGACAACTAGCTTTTGTATCAACTTTAATCCAAACAGCGTCCTGGTCATCGTCGATTCTTATCTCTTTAACTCTTTGAATAAAACCACTGCTATCGCCTTTATGCCAAAGAATTTTTCTTGATCTACTCCAATAATAAGCTTCTCCTGTTTGTATTGTTTTTTCTAAAGCCTTTCTGTTCATGTAACCATGCATTAAAACATTACCGTTTTTAAAATCAGTAGTAATAACTGGTATCAAACCAAATTTATCAAATTTTGGTGCTAGGTCTTTGCCTTCTTCAATTTGTTTGATTGATTTTCTTTTTGTAAACATAATCTGATATTTCTCCAGGTCTTGTAAACCATATGTTTTTCCTTTTTTTATGATTTTTTACATATTCAAGCATTTTTTTTAAATATTTAAATCTAAAAGGTTGGCCAACTATAAAGGTGTGTAGAGAAAGCCCACATACTACAGGATATTTTTCTGACTCATCTAATAAAACATCTAGTTGATCCATAAACATCTTAGCAAATTGTTCGGGGGTATGATGTCTATAAAGCATTGCAGGAGCATCATTTATTTCAACTGGGTAAGGGATCGACAAAATTTTTCCTTTCTTTGTTTTCATCCATATAGGTTGGTCGTCCATTGGCCAATCCATCAAATATTTGTATCCATTTTCTTGGAGAAGATCTGGTGTATGGTGACTTTCTGAAATCCAAGGGCCCATCCATCCTTTTGGTTGTTTTCCCTCATTTTTTTTAATTGTCTGAGTTGCTTCTATTATTAATTTACCTTCTTTCTCTAATGATAGATCTCCTTGACTTTCTGCGTTAGTTCTTCCGTGCCCTACAATTTCGTCATTTCTTTTTCTAATTCTTTTTATTATTTCTAAACCATGATCATAAATAGATGAATTTACCAAATGACATGCAGGCAATTTAAGTTTATCAATTAAATCAAAAAATCTCCAAATACCTACTCTTAATCCATATGCGGTCCAACCATAGTTTCTTACATCTGGTTGTGGCGTTGTATATGATGGAGTGTGAATTTTACCTTCTCCAAATGAAAATCTTTCAATATTCATAGCAATATAAAATGCTAGTTTTTTTTTTTGTGGCCAGGAAAATTTTTTTCTACTAATTATTGATGAATACGGATATCTATTGTGATGTTTTAGTTTCAATTTTCTTTTCTAATTTGAAATAATTATATCTGCTAATTTAACAAAAGTTTTTTTTTTTTCTACTCAGATTTCAAATATATAGTACCACAATATTGACACGTAATTTGCTTTTTATTACCAAAATTATAGTAAACAGCAGGATGCCCCGAATATTTATCTCCTCCTGAACAACAAACTACTTTTATATTAGATTCTATATTTTTTATTTTTTGTTTTATATCGGTTGGGCTTTTATTGATCATTTATTATTTATTATTAGATCCGTTTCCATTAGTTCCCATTGATTGAAAAAAATCTGCGTTGTTTTTTGTTGCTTTTAATTTTTCTAGTAAAAAATCCATAGCGTCGCTTGTTCCCATTGGTAAAAGAATTCTTCTCAAAATATGCATTTTTTGTAACATTGGCCCATCCACTAATAATTCTTCTTTTCTGGTTCCTGATTTTGCTATGTCCATTGCTGGAAAAGTTCTTTTTTCAAACAATTTTCTATCAAGTAAGGTTTCTGAGTTTCCAGTTCCTTTAAATTCTTCGAAAATTACTTCGTCCATTCTTGAACCTGTATCAACTAATGCTGTTGCAATTATTGTTAGCGATCCTCCTTTTTCTATATTTCTAGCTGCACCAAAAAATCTTTTAGGTCTTTGCAAAGCATTAGAATCAACGCCTCCTGTTAAAACTTTTCCTGAACTTGGAATAACTGTATTATAAGCTCTTGCCATTCTAGTAATAGAATCTAAAAGTATTACGACATCTTTTCCATGTTCTACAAGTCTTTTTGCTTTAGATATTACCATATCTGCAACTTGAACATGTCGTGATGCTGGCTCATCAAAAGTTGAGCTGACAACTTCTCCTTTTACGTTTCTTTGCATATCTGTAACTTCTTCTGGTCTTTCATCAATAAGTAAAACAATTACTATTGCTTCAGGGTGGTTTTCTGTAATTGAATTTGCAATATTTTGAAGCATTACTGTTTTCCCTGCTTTTGGTGGAGAAACTATCATTGCTCTTTGTCCTTTTCCAATTGGAGCTATAACATCAATTACTCTAGGAGTTAAATCTTTAGTTTTACTATTTTCAATTTCTAAAGTTAGTTTTTCTTCTGGATATAACGGTGTTAAATTATCAAAATTAATTATATGACGTTTTTTTTCAGGATCTATATCGTTCGTTGTGTTTACTTTTAAAAGAGCAAAATATCTTTCAGAATCTTTAGGAGACCTAATTTCCCCTTCGACGTTATCTCCTGTTCTTAAATTAAATTTACGTACTTGGCTTGGGCTAACATAAATATCGTCTGGTCCTGGTAAATAATTAGATTCGGGAGATCTAAGAAATCCAAAACCATCTTGTAGAGTTTCTAATACACCGCCGCCTTCTATTATAATATTTTTTTCAGCTAAAGATTTTAAAATAGCAAAAAGCATATTTTGTTTTTTTAGTGCGCTAGGATTATCAACACCAACTTTTTCTGCATACGCTAAAAGTTCCTGCGGTGGCATTATTTTTAATTCATGTAAATTTACTTTATCGTTTGCCAATGTATTTAATTTATGTAATTAAGATTCAAATTTTTGATTGTTAATATGATTTAATTGGTAGAAATTATTATATAATAACTAATTTTTATAATGTCAATACTTAAAAAGGTTTTAAATAAACAAGTAGAATAATAATTATTAATAATACTGTTGGGACCTCATTAAGTATTTTATAAAATTTCTCCGAATGAATATTTTTATCTAAAAAAAAATCTTTTCTATATTTTCCAAGTAAGTGATGTATTCCTAACAATAAAAAAACTGCAAAAAGTTTAAAATAAATCCATTTTTCTGCCCAATTAATAATCTCATTTGTTTTTAATAAAAGTATCCCAAAAAAAAATGTGGAAAGCATTGCTGGATTCATAATATATTTTTGTAACCTGTATTCCATTATTTTTAACATTTCTGATGCCTCGGAATTTTTTTTAGAAGTAGTGTGATAAACAAAAAGCCTAGGTAAATATAATAATGCGGCCATCCACGCAACCATAGAGATAACATGGAAAGCTTTTATCAAAGAATAGTTGTCTATTAAAAAATTATTAAAACTTTGCATTTATTTATTATATCCTGGCCAACCTTTTAAATGATTTAATATAAGCAAAGCCAGCATGTTCAAATGTTCTGGGTTATCATTTAAGCACTTTATGTAGTTAAATTTTTTCCCGCCAGAAGACATAAAAATTTCTTTATTTTCAACTTCGAGTTCTTCAAGTGTTTCTAGACAATCTGAACTGAATCCTGGAGATATAATATGAATTTTTTTTATATTTTTAGATGGTAGGTTTTCTAGAGTTTTGTCAGTATATGGTTGCAACCATTCATCTGGGCCGAATCTGGATTGAAAAGTTGTCATATATTCTTTTTCTTTTAATTTCATTTTTTCTACAACTAGTCTGGTTGTTTTTTGACAAAAACAATGATAGGGGTCCCCTTTTAACAAATATTTTTTGGGTACTCCGTGGTAACTAAATATTAATTTTTGTGATTTTCCGAATTCTTGCCAACTATCTTTAATGCTTTTTATTAAGCAATCTAAATATAAAGGCTCTTCAAAATAATTATTTATAAATCTTACCTCTGGTATCCACCTCCATTTTCTTAAAACTTCTGTTACCTTATCAAATGTGCTTCCAGTGGTTGCTGCGCAATATTGGGGGTATAAAGGCAATATTAAAATTCTCCTGCATTTTTGCTTTCTGAGTTTTTCTAATCCTAATTTTATACTTGGGTTGCCATATCTCATTCCTATTTCAATTTTTACATTTTTTTTCTTGTTTCTTAATATTTTTACTATTCCTTTTTTTTGTTTCTCAAGCATTACTAAAAGCGGGCCACCCTCTTTTTTCCATATAGATTTATATAATTTTGCTACTTTTTTTGGCCTTAAATTTAATATTATTGTTCTTAAAATTAACTGCCAAAAAAGCTTTGGTACTTCTATAACTCTTGGATCAGAAAGAAATTCTTTAAGATATGTCTGCAGTTCTTTTGTTTTTGGCTTGTCGGGAGTACCTAGATTTGTAATTAGAACACCCACGTTCTCCTTTGAGCCATGTTTGTAGTCTTTTTCACCTTCATATTTCATTTTTGTAATTCCTAATAACTTTAACTAATTTTTTTACATTTTTTACTGGAGTTTTTGGCATTATTCCATGAGATAAATTAAAAATAAAGGGTTTGGCAGAAAATTTATTTAGGACTTTTTTTATCTCATTTTCTAATTTTTTTCCTCCATTTAATAATATTTTTGGAGAAAGGTTTCCTTGTATTACTTTTTCTTTTTGTATTTTTTTTATTTCTTTTTTTTTAATATCTTCTCCAACACTAATGCAGTCCACGTGTTTATATATATATTCCCCGTATCTTGCACCGACATTTCGCGGAAAAATAATAATAGGTATGTTTGGTTTTCTTTTTTTTATTTGTTTACAAATTCTTTTTATTGGATTTATTGAAAAGGCATTAAGATCTTTTCCTTTAGCTATATTTGCCCAAGTATCAAAAATTTGTATTACTTGCGCGCCTGCATTTATTTGGCCTATTGCATGTTCTGCCGTTGCATTTTCTAACAATTTATAAAGTTTTGATATTTTTTTTTTATTTTTTTTAAATGAACTAAGTATTTTAAAATATTTCTTTTCTTTATTACTATCAAACATAAAAAAACTCACAGTCAGCGGGGCGCCTACAAAACCAATAAGGGGGATCTTACTATTTAGTTTTTTCTTTGTTCTTTTAATTGCTTCATACACCAGCAAAAGTTTTTTCTTATTTTTATTTATTGAAAAATCAGAAATCATTTGATCTATATTCATTTCCCTTAAAATTGGGCCTCTTCCTTCTTCGTATGTCAGTTCTTGTCCTAATGAATCCGGAATAATTAAAATATCAGAAAAAATTATTGCTGCATCAAATCCAAATCGTTTTATTGGTTGCAAAGTAACATCTGAAGCAATTTTTGGTGTATATACCATATTCATAAACCCCTTAGATTTTTTTTTAAGTTTCCTAAACTCTGGTAAATATCTTCCTGCTTGCCTCATTATCCATACTGGTAGCCCTTTTGTTTTTTTTTGTTTTAAAGTATTTATTAAATCCATTTACTATTTTTTTTAATATTACTACTACTACTACTATTATATATTTAAGGTTGTTGTTGTTGTTGTCGACTTAATATCGACGATAAAAAATTATTAAGATTATATAAAGAAAAAATGAAAGATGTTAGCAATTTGTGTACAAAAGGAAAAAAATCAATATTTCTATTTAAAATACACTATATTAAAACAACCAACATTCTGGATAACAATATTTATACATAAAATAACACGATGTGGAAAAAGATACTTACATGTTGAAATAATGGTAATAAAACGCGTTCTTTCCAGAAAAAAAATAAGTAATTTTAATATAAGTTGATAATATGCCGGAAGTTACAATTTATTAACAGACTTAATAACAAAAAATGAGCAAGTTATTATTAGCATCAACTAGCCCGACCAGAAAAAAAATACTAAAAAACACGGGAATTAAATTTATATATAAACCACCGTCCATTAATGAAGAAAAGGAAAAAGAAAAACTTAAAAAAATAAAAAACCCAAAAAAAATTTGCCAAAAACTAGCAAAAAAAAAATCTGTTAAAACATCATTGAAATATCCATCTTATTTTGTTCTTGGTATTGATACCTGTTTAATTTACAAAAAAAAATTTTTATCTAAACCAAAAACAAAGAAAGATGCGAGAAAATTATTAGATACATTAAATGGAAAAGAACATACAATTTATTCAAGTGTTTATATTTCTAAAAATGGGAAGAAAATTTGGAATTATAATGACGGTGCTAAATTAAAAATAAGAAAGCTTACAAAAAAGGAAATGACGGAATATATAGATAAATTAAAATTATCAAAAATAAAAACTTCTGGTTTATATCAAATCGAAGATGTAGGAATAACTCTTTTTGAAAAAATAAAAGGAAGTTATTTTACAATATTAGGACTACCATTATTGCCTTTATTGGTTTTTTTGCAAAAAAAAGGATTCTAATTTAAAAATGCACAAAATAGGTATATTAGGACATCCAATAAAACATTCTTTATCACCAAAAATACATAACTACTGGCTGAAAGAAATGGGTATTAATGGAAAGTATAATGCTATAGAAACTCCAATAAACAATTTGAAAAAGACTATAGAAAATCTAAACAACAAGGGGTATATAGGTTTAAATTTAACAATACCGCTTAAAGAAGAAGCACTGAAATATATAAATAAGAAAAACAAAACTGTAGATATTATAGGTGCAGCAAATGTTTTAATATTTTCTAAAAAGGGATATATAGAAGGAAAAAACACCGATGTCTATGGTTTTAAAAAATCTATTTTAGATTTAGTTAAAAATAAAAAAAAAGAAACAGCAGCAGTAATAGGAAGTGGCGGGGCTGCAAGAGCAATTGTATATGTTTTAATTAAAATGAATTTCAAAAAAATTATTTTATTTAATAGAACAAAAAAAAATGCAGAAATAATAAAAAATGATTTTCAAAAAAAATTTGCAAAAAAAATAAAAACAAAAATAAATTGTGAGAATTTAAAGAAAATGAAAAATAGTATAGAGCAATTAAACCTTCTCATAAACACCACCCCAATGGGAATGAAGAATTTTCCTAATTTGAATATAGATATTAAGAAATTAAAAAAAGACGCTGCTGTATTTGACTTAATATATAATCCTTTAGAAACGAAATTAATAAAAGAATCAAAGAAAAGAGGTATAAAAAACAGAAATGGGTTAGATATGTTAATATACCAAGCACAAAAATCATTTTATTATTGGTTAAACAAAACCCCGAAAATAACAAATGAATTAAAAAAAATCCTTGAAAGAGAAATTAAATGATCCTTATAGGTCTTACAGGAACAATTGGTAGTGGAAAAACATTTGCTTTAAATTTTTTTAGATCTAAAAAAATACCGACATTTTCTGCAGATAATGAGGTAAAAAAGTTACTTAAAAATAAAATTGTAAAAGATAAAATTTATAAAAAATTTCCTGAAGTTTTTTTTAAAAAGAAAATAAATAAAAATAAATTAGCTTTAATAGTATTTAATAACAAAAAAAAATTGAATTGTTTAGAACAAATACTCCACCCCTTGGTAAAAGAAAGAAAAAAAATTTTTTTAAGCAAAAATAAAAACAAAAAAATAATAATTATGGAAATACCCATAATTTTTGAAAAAAAAGACAAAAAAAATTATAATTTTATTATTTTGATGAATACAAATAAAAAAATTCAGCTACAGAGAGTTATGAAAAGAAAAAATATGACGTCCCAATTATTTAAAAGAATTTTGTCCAATCAATTACCAGATAAAAAAAAGAAAGCAGATTATGTAGTAAATAACAATGGAACAAAGAGCAAAACAAAAGAAATATTAGAAAAAATACGAAATAAAATTATATCCACAGATTTATAAACAACTTTTTTGTACTTATCCACAGAAAAGTAAAGATAAATCAAAATGTAACCATATTTTTTTGCTAGAATCAAATTAGTTGAAGATATTTTTTATCTGATTAATGCAAATGAAATATTTTATTGGAGTTTTTTTTCTATTATTTTTGAGTAGTTGTTCAGGTTACTCGATTGCTTCATTGGGCTCAAATATTATTACCTATTCTGCTACTGGTAAAACAAATAGCGACCATGCTATATCATTAGTTACGGGCAAGGATTGTAAAATATCAAGAGCATTAAAGGAAAGAAATTATTGCCAAGAAAAGCCATCTTTTTTTGTTGAAAATGAAACAATAGAAAATTTAGATGTTGCTTCTTTAAATATAATTAAAAATGATAGTGACTTAATAATAGAAACAAATATTCAAAATAAGGAACAAGAAAACATCCAATTAGCTTTTGTAGATAAAGTAGTTGATAGTTTTTATTATGGATCTTTAACTTGGGCTGAGAATCAATTAACAAAAGGCTCTAAAGTTACGGACAGATTTGGTTTAACTCAGGACTTAACAGAATATATTGAAAAGACTTTCGATTATTATTTTTATTAATTTTTAAATTTAATTTATGAGAGAAGTTGTTTTAGATATAGAAACGACAGGCTTGGAATATAAGGAGGGGCATAAAATAATTGAAATAGCGTGTGTGGAACTCTTAAATTATGTGCCGACAGGAAAAACCTACCACACGTTTGTTAACCCAGAAAGAGAAAATAGTTTAAGTGCAAAAGAAAAACATGGAATATCAGACGATTTTTTAAGAGATAAAAAACTTTTCAAAGATGTAGCACCCTTTTTTCTAAAATTCATCAATAATTCTCCTATTGTTGCTCACAATGGTTTATATTTTGATATACCTTTTTTAAATTATGAATTGAAATTAAATAATATTAAAATATTAAACAATTCAGTTATTGATACTTTAGTTCTTGCTAAAAAAAAATTTCCTACATCACCGGCAAATTTAGACGCGCTATGCAGAAGATTTGATATTGATTTATCATCAAGAAAAACACATGGCGCTTTAATTGATTCCAAGTTATTAGCAAAGGTTTATTTAGAATTAAAAGGCGGTCAACAACCTAATTTAATTTTAAACCCTAAAGATGATAAAAAAAGGAAAGAAGAAATAAATATTTCAGAAAAAAAAATTTTAAAAGATAGAAAGTTTGTTTTATCAAATGAAGATACAAAAAATCATAAAGATTTCTTAAAAAAAATAAAAAATCCTATATGGAATCAATATAATTAAAGATCACCAGCTTTATCTTTAGAAAGACCAGGGCTATCATAAAAAACCCTATAATTAAAACTAACACCTATTCTATCTTTATTGCTTAAATTTTGTTGTACAGAATGTGAAACCCAACCAGGAAACATTACAATTTTTCTACTTTTTACATTTATACTGTAAGTATCAAATGCAAATGGTGACTCTTTTTCAAACATTGCTCCCATCGCTCGATTATCATATGGATCATGAATATTAATATTACCCATTTCTGGTTCTGCATCTACATAATATGTCCCACTGCAAGCACTTAATGGATGAATATGTCTGGGATGAATACTTGTAGGTTTATTAATTGTACACCACATATCATTACAGACAATTTGTGTTGGGGGTACAGCTTTCATAGAATCCAAAAATTCTTTTACATGTGGAACTAATCCTTCAGCTAACTCACGAAAAATAGCTTCTTTTTCATGCAATTTTTGATCGCTTCCATAACTAGTAAAACCGGTTCCGTAAAATTGCTTACTCCAATTTTTTGCTTCCTCATTTGTATTGGAATAATCAATAATCCATTTTTTTAGTCTTTGATTGAATTCATCAGACATAGCCTCTTCTTTATCAAAAATAGGTGTTGGAAAAAACAAAAATAAGCCCATAAAATTATTATAGCTAGAGGGTTTTTAATGTCTATAAAATCAATATTGTTATATAATTATTTTAGTTTTTTATATACATATGTTTTTTTATATTTTAAAAATTTTGATAACAGCAGTAATAGTTGTTATTGCTTCAGAAATTGCAAAAGAAAAATCCCTATTAGCTGGCTTGTTGGTTTCTCTTCCAACAATTACAGTTTTAACATTGATTTGGTTATATTGGGATACACATGATTTACAAAAAGTTAAAGATTTAACAAATAATACTTTATTAATGATTTTGCCCTCATTAACTTTTTTTATTTTTTTTCCTCTTTTACTTAAATTTGAAATAAATTTTGTTTTATCAATGATTTTTGCAATTATTTTAACTTCTATTTGCTATTGGATTTATACTTTTTTTTTAAATAAATTTTTTGATATTTCTCTATGATATAAAAATTTTTTAAATAGATTACGAAATAATGAAATTACTAGGACTCAGATTGTGTGAACATGATAGTAACATAAGTTACTTTGATGGTTGTTCTTTACATTATTATAAATCAGAAAGAAAATATCAAATCAAGCATCATGCTATTCATGATTTAATTAAATGGCGGGATGAAATAAAAAATTTGTGGGGCGTGGATTATAAGGAAATTGATGAAATTGGAATTATTATTGATCCATGGCGCCATAATTTGCCAACTGATAATGAAAATTTTTTTCCTGTGATTGAAGGATATAAACACCTTCCTTCTAATTGTAAAGTTTATAGAATTGACCACCATTATGCACATGCTTTAAGTTGCTGGCCAATGGAAGAAAAAAAATCAAATATTCAAGTTGTAATAGATGGTTTTGGTGATGAAAATATTGCATGGACTGTTTTTAAGAATGATAAAATACTGAAACAAGGTTTTTTAAAAGAAAACGGTTCATTAGGTGTGGCAATGTGTAAATTTGGTGAGGAATTAGGCATTAAGTTTTCTCATGATCTCGATATTGCAGGTAAATTAATGGGATTACAATCTTATGGTAATATCGACCTAGATTTTAAAAAAAAAATTGTTGATAAATATACTTTATACGATGTTTCTAAATTTTTTCACTCAGCAGATGATTGGGTAAAGCATTTAAATGACGATCTTTTATTAAAATTAAAACCATTGGATTGGATACGAACTGTGCATGAAGCTACTTCTGAAATATTGTTAAAATTTTTTGAAGATATCTCAAATAAAAATTATAACGAATATATTTCTTATTCAGGAGGAGTTGCACTAAATGTAATATGGAATACAGCATTAAAAAGTAAATTTAAAAATTTAGTAATACCACCCCATTGTAATGATGAAGGATTAAGTTTAGGAGCTGTTGAATATTTAAGAATAAAAAACAAATTAAAACCTTTTAATATTGAACATTTTCCTTTTTGTCAGTTAGATGAAAAACCAAGAGATAGCATAAGTGATAACACACTTAAAGAAGTGGCTAATTTATTAGCCAAAGGAAATATTGTTGCAAGTTATCAAGGTAATGGTGAAATTGGTCCAAGAGCTTTAGGGAACAGATCAATATTGATGAATCCTACAATACCTAATGCTAAAGAAAAAATTAATTTAATAAAAAAGAGAGAAAATTATAGACCTTTTGGTTGTTCTATTTTAAAAGAACATGCTTTGGATTATTTTGATGTTGAATTTGAAAATAATCATATGTTGTACATTGGTAAAGTTAAAGATCCTAATTTAAAATCAATCACTCACATAGACGGTACTTGTAGGTTTCAAACTGTCGATAATAATAATAGGTATTTTTATAATTTAATAAATGAATTTTTTAAGTTATCAAAATGCCCTATTTTATTGAACACAAGTTTTAATATTAATGGAAAACCAATTGTTGCAAGTATTAAAGATGCTGTTAATTTTTATAATGAATCAAAAATAGATTATTTAGTTGTTGGTGATAAAATCTATAAAAAATAATCAACACCTATCAATTTTTTGAAATTTTTTTTATTATCTTTTTATGAATCAAGATTTTTTAAATAAACTATTTTTAAAAGCCAGAAGTCACTATAGCTGGAAAAGAAAAGATATTGATGAACAAACTTTAAAAGATTTATATGATTTAATAAAAAATTGTCCTACCAGTGCTAATTCCGAACCAATGAGAGTAATTTTTTTAAAATCTAAAGAAGCTAAAGAAAGAATAAAACCTCATCTTAGTGAAGGAAATGTAGAAAAGACAATGACTGCTGCAGTAGTTGCTATAATAGCTTATGATAGCAAATTTTATAATCATTTACCTAAATTGTTTCCTCACAATCCAGGAATGAAGAAAGTTTTATCAAATCCGCCAACTAAAGCAGAAACAACCGCATTTAGAAACTCAACTTTGCAAGGCGGATATTTTATGTTAGCTGCAAGAGCTTTGGGATTAGATGTTGGCCCTATGTCTGGTTTTGATAATTCAGGGGTAGATAAAGAATTTTTTCCTGATGGGAGATTTAAATCAAATTTCTTATGTAATTTAGGTTATGGTGACGAATCTAAATTACTTGATAGATTGCCACGTTTTGAATTTTCTGAAGTTTGTAAAATTTTATAGTTTATGAAACATTTTGTTGCTAAGTCAACAAGCCTATTTCCCTTATGGGTCATATTATTTTCTATTTGGGCTTTCTTAGATCCTCAATACTGGTCAAACTTTAATTTTCTTATAGTTCCTTTACTAAGTGTAGTTATGTTTTCGATGGGTCTGACTTTAGAGTTTAATGATTTTTATAGGATTCTTAAAAATTTTAAAACAGTTTGTCTAGGTATTTTATTACAATTTTTAATAATGCCAATTTTAGGTTTTTTATTAATAAAATTTTTTAATATAGAACAAATTATTGGTATTGGGGTAATTCTAGTAGGATGCGCTCCTGGAGGGACAGCCTCGAATGTAATTTGTTATTTAGCAAAAGGAGATGTAGCCTTATCTATTTCTTTGACGGTATGCTCGACAATTTTAGCTGTTTTTTTAATGCCAATTCTTTTTTGGATATACACGGGAGCCAACATAGAAATTCCAATTTATCAAATGATGTTCAGTATTTTTAAAATAGTTATAGTTCCAGTATTTTTAGGAGTCATTGTAAATAGTTTTAATTTTTTAAAGATGGAAAAAACAAAATTGTATCTTCCTTTAATTGCTGTTATTGCAATTGTTTTTATTATTACAATTATAATTGGATCAAATTCAAATGAGATTTTTAAACACGGCCCCCAAATTTTTTTTATTGTTATATGTCATAATCTTTTTGGAATTTTCTTAGGTTTTTATATTTGTAAAAAAATGAATTATAGTGAAAAAATAGCTAGAACATTAGCTATTGAAATAGGAATGCAAAATTCAGGATTGGCAACAGCTCTCGCAATTAAATATTTTGGACCACTAGCCGCACTCGCAGGTGCTTTTTTTAGTATATGGCATAATATATCTGGACCAATTTTAGCTTCTATTTGGAAAAGAAGAAATTTGAACTAATCAATTTAATAAATTACTTTTATCGTTTTTAATCGATTTTCTTATCAGTTAAATATGATAAATCATTACTATGTCTCATTTAGATGATGTTTTAACGCAAAAAGCTAATTTAAAATTTGTTTCTAAAGCAATGAAACAACCACTGCTGTCTTTAGCTGATGAAAAAAAAATAACAAAATTATGGACAAAAAAAAAAGATGTTAAATCATTGCATAGACTTATTAATGCCTATGAAAAATTAGTTATTAGTTGTGCTATTAGATTTAGAAAATTTGGATTACCATTTGGAGATTTATTACAAGAAGGCAATATAGGAATTTTAAAAGCAGCGCATAAATTTGATATAAGAGTTAATGTAAGATTTTCTACTTATGCAAGATGGTGGATAAAATCTTCTATACAAGAATTTGTTTTAAGAAATTGGTCTATTGTTAGAATTGGTACTACAGCTATTCAAAAGTTACTTTTTTTTCAATTAAGTAGATTAAAAAACAAAATACAAGATGCTTCATTTGATAATGACAGTTTGGAGCCAATTAACAATAAAATAGCTAAAGAAATGAAAATTAATGTATCCGAGGTTGAAAAAATTTCACAAAGAGTTTTAAAAAAAGACTTATTTTTAGATCATTCATTAAATAATGACGATGACGACAATAGAACGCCATTGGATTTTTTAAGTAATACTTCAGAAAGCCCTGATCAAATTGCTTTAAACAATGATATCAATGATAATAGAAAAAAAGTTTTAAACAAATCTCTAGATGTTTTAAATGATAAAGAAAAACATATAATTTTAAAAAGACATTTAAATCATACGACCCTAACATTAGAGTCCGTGGGCAAAGATTTAAATATAAGTAAAGAAAGAGTTAGGCAACTCGAATCAAGAGCACTTATTAAATTAAAAAAAAGGATTCTAAAAACAACAAGCAAACAAGATTTAATTTAAAAAAAAGTTTTGCTTTAACTTTTAAATCCATATCACTATAATCCCAAATTGATTAAAACAAATTATGGGATATCCAAAAAAGCACAGAGGAAGAAGAAAACGAGGAAGTACGTGGAGACGAAACAAAAGAAGAAATAAAAAGAAATAATTTATTTTTGTTCTGATTTTTTAAAACATTTACCTATCTGAGGATATTTATTATGTTCTTCATTATCAGGGGTAAGTTTAAAATAACCTGTCTTTAAATCTATATTAAAATAAATTTTAGATTGGAACCAAGAATCATAACCTAGACCATATACGCCAAAACCAGTAAAAGATATTGAATTTGATTCATTATTTCCTATTTTCATTTCTCTTCCTTTTTCTACCCATATAATTCTTTTTCTTGAAGGTATATATAAGAATGTATATTTTTTTGAAATATTTTCAGTTTTACAAATAAATTGAATATTTTTTTCTTCAGCTTTTAAAGATTTTATTCCAATGAAGAAAATAATAGTGATTACTAGAAATATTTTATTTTTTTTTGTTTTCAGTTTTTTTTTTAGGTTTTTCTTTTTTTTCTACTTTTTTCTTAGAATCTTTTTTTTCTACTTTTTTCTTAGAATCTTTTTTTTCATCTTTTTTCTTAGCATCTTTTTTTTCTACTTTCTCTTCTTTTTTCTTAGTATCTTCTTTTTCTTTAAATTCAGGCTTTGCTTCTTTTGTTACTTTTATTGATTTGGCCCTTTTACCTTTGTCATCTTGATCAATTTCAAAAGTAACTTCGGAGCCAGTAAATAATTTTTTTAAACCACTATCTTTTAATGATGTAGCATGAACGAAGACATCATCGCTATTATCTTCAGGTGTTATAAACCCATATCCTTTACGGGCATTATACCATTTTACTGTGCCTTTCATAGATCCCCCAGAATCAAATTACGCATAAAAAATAAAAAGGTGATGTTTAGTATATGAAAAAATATAAATTTTTTCTATTTCTTTTTGTAAATATATATTGAATTATTTTTTTGTTTCTTAAATTCAGGATCCACTAATCTATGAAATTTAGATGTTGCTGAAAGAGCAATTTTGAATATTAGCTCATCTTTTTTTTTTTTTGATATTTTTTTATATTTTGGTTTTTTAATAATTTTTATAGTTTTTGAATTATTTTGGATGACTCCTATATTGTTTGAAAAAATAAATTCTTTTAATTTGTCATTACACGCAAAATAGAAGTAGTTACAATAATTTAAATATTTTCTCCATTTTTTATCATATTTTATATTTTTTTTATTTGATTTAACTTCAACAATAATTATTTCTTTTTTTAAATTTATGCCGATGATATCTACCCTTTTTTTGTTAGGTAATGCAAATTCTGTTAATACTTTGTATCCTCTTAAAGATAAAAATTGCATAGTTTTTTGAATTATTTGTCTTGACGATTTATCCATATTAACCTAATAAATGTAATTTTACGCTGCGCGTATGTGGGGCTATTCTATGTTCAAACAAATATACTCCTTGCCAGGTTCCTAATGTTATTTCAAAATTTTCTATTGGTATAGATAGACTTGTTAAAGTAAGTGCAGATTTAATATGTGCGGGCATGTCATCAGATCCTTCAGATTGATGTATGTAATTTTCATTTTCAGGAACAAGTTTAGAAAAATAAGTTAACAAATCTTTTTGAACATCAATATCAGCATTTTCCTGTATTAATAAGGAACAACTAGTATGCTTCACATAAACTGTTAATAGACCGTTTTTTATTTTTGAATTATTAACATATTTAATTAAATCTGTAGTAAATTCATAGAACCCCTTGCCCTTTGTTAGTATTTTTAAAGTTTTTATACTATTTTTCATTTTTTAAAAAAAAGTAAGGATTAATTTCATTTTATAATTTGTCCAGCTTGATAAATCTAAATATGATAGTAAAACAAAAGAAAATGGATAAAAGAATAAATTACAAATTAAATTTGGATACAATTTTTGCATCAGCAAGCAGTATTGGTTTATCGGCGATTAAAACTATACGAATTTCAGGAGGAGAAGCAAAAAATGTATTTAAATTGTTAACAAAAAATAAAAAATTAAAAGCTAGGTATTCAAATCTAATTAATTTATATGATATAAAAAATTCTTCTTTAATTGACAAAGCAATTGTTGTTTGGTTTCCAGCACCTAAAACATATACAGGTGAAGATATGCTTGAGATTAACATACACGGAGGAAGCTCTGTTTTAGAACATTTAATTGAAAATCTTTTATTAATAAGAAGTGTTAGAGAAGCGTATCCCGGAGAATTTACAAAGAGGGCATTTAGGAATAATAAAATTGATTTTTTAGAAGCTGAAGGAATTATGGATTTAATACACGCTGAAACTAAATTTCAAAAATCATTAGCTATTAACCAAATGAACGGGAGTTTAAGTAAGATTTTTAAAAAGTGGAATAAAAAACTTTTAAAATTATTAGCACATTATGAAGGACAGATAGATTTCCCAGAAGATGAGATTCCAAGAAATTTACAAGAAAAAGTAATAGTACAAGTTATTGATTTAACTAAAGAAATAGAATTTTTTTTGTCTGACAATAAGCGAGGAGATATAATTAGAGAAGGAATAGAAATTGTAGTTGTTGGAAAACCAAATGTTGGGAAATCTTCTTTAGTAAATCAAATTGCAAAAAGGGATATATCAATTATTTCAAAAACTTCAGGTACGACTAGAGATATAATAGAAGTAAAAATTAACCTATCTAATATACCAATAATATTATCTGATACAGCAGGATTAAAGAAAAAGCCGCGAAATAATATTGAAAAAGAAGGTATTAGCAGATCCAGAAGAAAAATAAAAAATTGCAATTTAAAATTATTAGTTATTGATAGTTCAAAAAATTTAGAAAAAGAATTTTTTAAATTAATATGCAACAAGACAATAATAGTTTTAAATAAAGTAGATTTATTAAAAAAGAAAGAAATAGTAAGTAAAATCAATTATTTAACAAAAAACTATTCTAATAAAATTCTTATAGTTTCAGCTAAAAAAGGAGAAGGAATTAATAATTTGTTAAAAGAAATAGAAAAATTTATTAAAGATAAATATAAGAATGTTTTTTTTGGTGAACCATCTTTGACAAGAGTAAGACATAGAGCATGTTTAAAAAAATGCTATATTAATCTAAAAAAAATAAATAATAATAAAAATCCAGAATTAAACGCAGAAGATCTTAGATTATCTATAAATGCGCTTGGTAAGGTTACTGGAGAATTTGATGTTGAGAAAATGTTAGATATTGTTTTTAAAGATTTTTGTATTGGAAAATAAATATTATGATTTTAATAAATAAAAATTCATTTTTATTAATTTTCTTTTTTTTTATTTTTTTAACAAATAAAAATATTCATGCAAAATATATTGTTAATTTAGTTGGAAATTGGGAAGGTGAAAACAAAAGCTATTCAATTGAAAAAGGGTATAGAACTTGGAAAAAAAGTATTACTATTTATGAACAAAACGAAAGAATATTTAAAGGAAATTTTACATATGCTGAAGGTGAAACAAACTTTTTAGGCACAATAAGACAAAATAATAAAGATTTTTATTGGGTCTCACCAGAAAGTAAGGGCTATATTCATGGAGAAATTTTAAATAATAATACGATTGAAGTTTGTTATACAGAAGCATATAAAGGAGCCGCAATAGGATGTTCAATATTAAAAAGAAAAAAAAAATAGAAAAAAATAAAGTTTCACGTGGAACATATTACAAAGTTATAGTTATTGGTGGGGGCCACGCAGGATGTGAAGCAGCATCAGCATCAGCCCGAATCGGTTCACCAACATTACTGATAACTAATAATAGAAGCAAAATTGGCGAAATGTCCTGCAATCCTTCTATTGGTGGTTTAGGAAAAGGACATTTAGTTAAAGAAATAGATGCTCTTGATGGGTTAATAGGAAAAGCTATAGATATGTCCGGAATACAATTCAGAGTATTAAATGCATCAAAAGGACCAGCTGTAAGAGGTTTAAGGGCTCAAGCAGATAGAAATTTGTATAAAAAAGCAATAAAGAAGCTTTTAATGAAAGAAAAGAATTTGGATATTATTGAAGAAGAAGTAATGGATTTACATATTACTAATAAATGTATTTCTGGTGTAATTTTATCAAAAAAAAGAATTGTTTCATGTGAAACAGTTGTCTTAACTACCGGAACCTTTTTAAATGGTCTAATTCATATAGGAAATAAAAAAATTCCAGCAGGAAGATTGAAGGAAAAAGCAACCTATGGCTTATCAAAAACATTTAAAAAACATGGTTTTAAACTTGGTAGGATGAAAACAGGGACTCCTCCAAGAATCGCAAAAAAATCAATAAATTTTAATAAACTTAAAAAACAAAATAGTGATAAAAAAATCATCCCTTTTTCATTTATGAATAAATTTATTAAGGTTAAGCAAATTCCGTGTTTTCTTACACAAACAAATAAAGAAACACATAAAATTATAGAAAAAAATATAGTAAAATCAGCTATTTATTCAGGACAAATAAAAAGTATTGGCCCAAGGTATTGTCCATCAATAGAAGATAAGATAGTTAAATTTAAAGATAAAAATGAACACCATATTTTTTTAGAACCCGAAGGTTTAAATTCTGATGTCATTTATCCAAATGGTATTTCCACATCACTTCCAGAAAATATACAAAAGAGTTTTGTCCAATCAATTAAAGGACTAGAAAATGCTGAAATTTTGCAATATGGTTATGCTATAGAATATGATTATGTAGATCCATTACAATTATCTAATACCTTAGAAACCAATAAAATCAATAATTTATACCTTGCTGGACAAATCAATGGCACTACGGGATATGAAGAAGCTGCTGCCCAAGGAATTGTTGCTGGTATAAATGCATCATTAAAAGTTTTAAAAAAGTCAGAATTTATTATATCGAGATCAGAAGCATATATAGGGGTTTTAATAGATGATCTTATTAATAAAGGTGTGACGGAACCTTATAGAATGTTTACAAGTAGAGCTGAGTATAGACTTTTGTTAAGATCAGATAATGCCGATTTAAGATTAACACCTAAAGGTATTTCAGTTGGTTGCGTAAGAAAAGATAGAGAAAAAAAATTTAAGAAAAAAGAGCTTTTATTGAATAAAACTGACAGAAAATACAAAAAAATAACATTTTCACCAAATAAACTCTTAAAAATGGGTATAAAAATCAATTTAGATGGAAGAAAAAGAAATATTTTTGATTTATTGGTGTTTAAAAATATAAATAGAAATAAATTGGAAAAAATTTGCCCAGAAATAAAACAAATACCTAGGGATATTTTTGAAGAATTAGAAACTAAATCCGTCTATAAAGGTTATGTAAATAGACAACTTCAAGATATAAATGATTTAAAAAAAGACGAAGAATTAAAAATACCAAAAAATTTGGATTATAATAAAATACCTAATTTAACTAGAGAGGATCTAGAAAAATTAAATTATATAAAACCAAAAAATTTAGGTGAAATAACAAGAATATCTGGAGTTACTCCTGCAGCGGTGATTAATATTCTTAGATTTATTAATAAGAAAGATAATAAAGATTTAAAAAAAAAGTGGGCTGTTTGACATATAACGATTTTAAAATTAAAACCAACCTTAATAAAGAAACACTAGAAAAACTTAAAACTTATCTAAATTTAATTCATGACTGGCAAAAAAAGTTTAATTTAATAAGCCAGAAATCTTTCGATACTATTTGGAAAAGACATTTTTTAGATTCATACCAAATTTTGAAGTATTTTGGAAATAAAAAAAAAATACTAGATATTGGTAGTGGAGCAGGATTTCCCGCGATTGTTTGCGCTATTTGTTCCAATAATTTTTTTTATCTTATTGAATCTAATAAAAAAAAATGTTTTTTTCTAAATGAAGTAAAGAAAACTATAAATATAGAAAATATTTCGATACATAACTCAAGAATAGAAAATTTAAAAATAACAAATAATTTTGACTATATAACTGCAAGAGCTGTTACTTCACTCGATAAATTAATAAAATATACTTTAAAATTCTATAATAAAGATCTCACATGTATTTTTTTGAAAGGAAAAACAGCACCAAAGGAAGTAGAAATAGCAAAGAAAAAATACTCTTTTTACATTAAATTGATCAAAAGTTTTACTAATCCTGAAGGAAAAATATTATTGATAAAAAATATAAAAAAAAAATAATTTTTTATTTGAATTAATACAATTATAATTATTAATAATGTCAAAAATTAAATATCCAAAAGTTATTGCAGTAGCAAACCAAAAAGGAGGAGTTGGCAAAACAACTACCGCAGTTAATCTTGCAACAGCTTTAGTTTCTGTTAATAAAAAAGTTTTATTAATTGATTTGGATCCTCAAGGAAATGCATCTACAGGAGTCGGTTTTGAACAAAGTAAAAATAGAAATGATATATATGATGTTTTACATGATTCTTCAAAAATATTCGATGCAATATATAAAACAAAAATTCCTGAATTAAAATTAGTTCCTTCAACATTAGATTTGTCAGGAGCAGAGATAGAATTAGCACGACAAGAAGAAAGAGAAATACGTTTAAAAAAAGCTATTGATAAAATAAAACAAAAATTTGATTATATTTTGATTGATTGTCCGCCAGCTCTTGGAATACTTACAGTAAATGCATTTACTGCGGCTAATTCAATAATAGTACCTATGCAATGTGAGTTTTATTCTTTGGAAGGATTAAGTCATCTTGTTCATACAATTAATAGAGTTAAAAAAACATACAACCCTCATTTAAATATACAAGGATTAGTACTTACAATGGTTGATAAAAGAAATTCATTAACAGATCAGGTAACGTCTGATATTAAAGGCTTTTTTGGAAAAAAAGTTTATAAAACTGTGATACCAAGAAATGTTCGTGTATCAGAAGCTCCAAGCTTTGGAAAACCTGTTTTAATTTATGATTCAAAGTGTAAAGGATCTAAAGCTTATTTAGGATTAGCCAAAGAATTTTTAAAACAAGAAAAAAAGAAGGCAGTTAACGAATAAAATCAAATGGGGAAAAAAAAAAGGCTAGGAAAAGGACTTTCAGCGCTTCTAAGTGAGGAAGTAGAAGATATACATGTAAGGCAAGAACAAAGCGGTAAAAATTTAATTTCAATTAATGAAATAAGTTTAAGTAAATTTCAGGCAAGAAAAAGATTTAACCAAGAAAAATTAAAGGAACTATCTGATTCTATTGAAAAAAATGGTTTAATACAACCTATCATTATTAGAAAAGGCAATAAAAAATTTGAGTTAATAGCCGGCGAAAGAAGATTAAAAGCTTGTAAATTAATAGGCCTCCAAGAAATACCAGCGATTATTTCTAATTTTGATGATAGAAAAGCATTTGAAACTGGATTAATTGAAAATTTACAAAGGGAAGATCTAACATGTATTGAAGAAGCGGAAGGCTATAATCGTTTAATGAATGAGTTTAATTATACTCAAGAAGAATTAGCATCCACAGTTTCAAAAAGCAGAAGTCACGTAGCAAATTTACTTAGACTAACATCATTGCCTAAAGAAGTTAAAAAATTAATTTTGGATGACAAACTATCGTTAGGACACGCAAGATGTTTAGTTGGCTATGTTGGTGCAATTGAACTTGCAAAGCGAATTGTAAAAGAAGGATTGTCGGTTAGATATGTTGAAAATTTATTTCATAAACAAGATCTAGATAAAAAAGTAGAAACTTTAACCAATGAAAAAACAATTAAAGAAAAGGATGCTGACACTGTTCTTTTAGAAAAAGAATTAAGTCTAAAACTAGGTGTAAAATTAACAATTAATGATAAAAATAATAAAGGAAATATAAAAATAGAATATAGGAATATTGAACAAAGAGAAAATTTAATAAAGAAACTTGTAGGCAAGTAATTATTTATATTTTATTGAAGCTATATTTCTTAAAGTTCTCCAGCATACAATTTTAGAAATTTTTGAATTTAGTTTACATAACTCTTCTGTTTCCATAATTCTTTCTATAGCTTTATAGCAAAGATTAGATTTCCATTTTGTTACTTGATTTTTAAATTGATTAATGTACAAAAAAAAAATAGGAGGTTTTAATTGAACAAGAGACTCATTAAGATTCATCCCGGAATCAATTTTTTGATTCACAAATAAAATTTTTTGAAAGTGCCTTCCTACAGATCTTAATAAAGCGATAGGGTTAATTCCTTCTAAATATAATTGATTAATAATTTTATCAAGCTTAACAACATTTCCATCGCAAAGATTATAATTTAGATCATCAAAATCAAAATTTTCATTTTGACAAAAGCATTTTAGAATATCTTCAGTTTTGAATTCTTTTTTATCTTTTAAATATAAAATTATTTTTTCTAATTCATTTTTAATTATATGTCTTTCATTTCCTAAATGTTTTGTAATTAACAGAACTATATCTCTGCTTATAGTGATATTTTCTTTTTTAAAAGAATTTTCAATTAATTCCTGAACATCTCTTTCTGTATCAAAGTAACAAGGAAGGACTCCAAGGTGCTTTTCTTTTTCAAAAAATTTTCTTAATTTAGATCTCGGTGTTAATTCGCTAGTTTCAAAAACTATCAAGTTTTTTGAACCAAGGTCTGTAACTGTATTTGCTATTGTTTCCATTAAGTTGTCTTTTGTATTTAAAATATGAAGGATTTTTTTTTCTGCAGTAAGTGAAAAAGTATTAAACTCGTTTGTTAATTTTTCTGGTTCAGAAATTAATTCATCATTTTCAAATTTTATAATTTCTGTCTGATCATTTTTATAAGCATCTATTATTACCTGACTTTTTTCTCTAATTAATCCTTTATTTTGGCCATAAATTAAATAAGCAGCATATTTTTTTTTCTCAACTAAACTTTTTAATTCGTATGCTTTTATTTTCATAATTTTAATCTAGAATTCCAATGTCATATTCCAAAGCAAAGTTTTGTCTGCAGATTCATTAGTTAAACCTATAAGTGGCCCAATAAAGAAATCATATTCCATTTCTTTATTTATACGAAATGATTTTTTAAATCCAGGACCAATTTGGTGTTTTTGTCTTCCTGGTGAATCAAAATTATCTAATTGGCCTAGATTGTGAACACCGCCAAAACCTATTTGTATTCCTTTATAAATTGGTTTCTTGAACATAGAAAGATATGATATTTTTAAAGAAGTACTTCCTTCTGCTTTACTACCGAATTCATTTTCAAATACAAAATTTATTACATTTCTTGCACCTAAAAAGTCTCTTTCAAGAAGTAATTTATATTCAATTTCATTAGCTTCACCTTTTTCTCTATACCAATTAAATGAAAAATATAAGGCTGCAGCCCATGTGTCAGTTTCAATTAGCTCATATACATTTTGAAATTCTGTTTTATACCAACGAAAATTATTTTCATATTTATCACGCATAAAAAATTCTATTTCAGATTGCCATCTATCAGTCCATGCATATTCTCCTTCTACTACGTGGATATGTGCTTTATTTTTATTACTTCTGTTATCATAATCAAAGTGTCCTCTCCAAGAAATTTCCTTGTCTCCTTTATGAACACGTGCACCATAAATTTTGTGATGGGCAAATAAGGGTTTTATGAAACCAAATAAAAGGAAAAAAAAAAGAATTTTCTTCATTGTTCTTTTTTAGATAAGAAAACAATAGTTAGCAAGTTATAAATTTTAGATTTTAATAATCGTAAGAGATTCCAAAATAAGCACTTAAAGGAGCCCCAGGTCTTGGTCCTAAAGGTAGAAACGTAGTTATATACTTAGCATTTAGCAGGTTATGAACACCAAAATTATATTTTAAACCGTCATTTACTTTGTAGCCTCCTTTAAAATCCCATATGAAACGAGCTGGAATTTTCCCAACCCTATTATCATTTGCTTTTGCGCTTTCATTTCCACCGGATGACCATTGTGAACTTCTCCAATTACCAATTATACCAAAACTTGCTGGACCATTGATAACATCTGTTCCAAGGGAAACCATATGTTCAGATATAAATGGAAGATCATTTCCTTTTTTTGCATCTCCATATATAGTATCACCGCCACTATTTTTTGAATCATTTCCAAATTCAGCTGATGTATATGTATATGCCAATTTCCATGGATTGTTAAATGACCAACCTAGAGCATATCCAACATCATAAGTTGCAGATACTTCAGCACCATAAAGCTCAACTTCACCTGCATTTTGTGTTACAGAACTTCCTGCACCTGTGTTACTACTTACAATTAAATCTTCAAAATCTGTATGGAAAAAAGCAACTTTTGAATTAAACCCTTTATCTGGATTTTTATATTTAAAACCTAATTCTTTTGCTAAACTTTTTTCAGGATCCATGTTCTCAGTGTCTCCATCTGCAGTTGCAAATATATCTTGTCCTTTAGGAAAAGAAGATCCTTGATGAATACTCCCAAAAAAAGCAAGATTACTACTTTGTACATAGTTAAAACCAACTCCTCCAGAATATCCTTCAACATCTTGAGTAAGTAATCCACTAGTACCTGATCTAATTCTTTTTGCATCTACTTTTTCATATCTAAACCCCGGTGTAACAGTTAAATTATTATATTGGATAGCGTCTTGAATATATAAAGCTCTTCCCCATGTTTTATATTCTTTTGATGATGCAGCTTGTTCAAGTGTACTTGAAGTCCGATACATTACACTATTATTTAAATTGTAATAATCATACCAAGACATGTCATAATATGAGTCATAATGCCAACGCCAACCATATGTTAAAGTATGATCTAAAGATTTTTCCCCAATATTTGTAATAAATCCACTATTAGCTCTTTGCTCAATTCCTCTTACACGGTAATCTCTATTATTATGTTTAAGCTCAACAGTAATTCCTGCATCACCTCCAGTATCGATAAGTTCATATTCTGCTTCAGTATCTACCGTTGTAAATTTAGTTCCACCATCTGTATCATTAAGTGTTGTACTATATTCTGCTGCTTTTGCCCAGTCTCTGTGAAATTTAGAAGCATAAGCAGTTGTTGTTATTTGTGTGTCAAAATATTGTGGTAACTCAATATTATATTTAAAGTGTCCACCCGTTCTATGTGTCCATATTCTATCCATTTGAGTATAGCCATAGGCTTTCCAAGGATCTTTGTGATTAACATCATATTTTGAAACACCTGCATATCCTAAATCACCAACCATTCTTATATGCTGTGCTTTGAATTCAAAACTTTGATCTAAACTTGTATTTGGTTTATAACTTAATTTTACCATTGGCTCATATTTATGAAAACCTGATTGTCCTTTGTCTATTGCTCTCCAATTTCTAAAACCTCCATCACCTCTACCATATAATTCTAGTAAAATTCCAACATCACCTATATTTGTATCTAAGGTATCGCCGTAATATGCATGAGTTCTTACATCTCCCCACTGCATATTTTCTATTCCACTAATGCCATTAGATCCAAGAACACCAAGATGATTTCCATAAGTTGTTTTCAAATGAAATTTTCTTTTAGATGGTATGGGAGTGGTTAGATAATTAAGGACACCCCCAGTTGTTCTTGGTCCATAAAGTACTTGGCTTGATCCCATTAACACTTCAATACCATCTTTATTACCCGTTGTTGGATTAAAATATGCTGAAAAATCTGTATATGGTGCAGGTTGAGATAAAACACCATCTTCCATAATTGTTATTTTTTGACTTCTTCCAGGATCTACACCCCTTAAACTAATATTTGGAAAAAGTCCAAAACCATTTTCATCTCTAGAATATACACCTGGAATTGTTTTTAAAACTTGATCAATATTGTCATAATTATTTGATTTTATAGTATCTGAAGTAATGAACGTACCAGATCCACTTAAAGAATCCGATTCTTCCGATCCACCGGTAACAGTTACGGCAGGAGAATAAGCAGTTTCCGCATTTAAATAGTTAATTAAGGCGAAAGATGATACAGCAATTGTTATAATTTTTTTAAGCATACATAAAACTCACATAAATTTTTTATTATAAAAAAAATGGGCATGTGGATTAAGGCGACATGCTCCAGCGCCATATTATGAAAATGCAAATCATTCTCAGTTAAAATTGATGATAATCATTCTCATTAAAATGTCAAGTGACAATTTTTTTTTATCTACTTATAATGTCTTTCTATTATGTATCGGAGCTTTTATAAATTTTTTATATTCGTATTTCTATTTGGAATTTGTTTACCATATTCCTCATATATTTTTAATGACTTAAAAGATGATTTTAAAAAAAAAACATTTGCATATGGATATTTATGTAGCATAGATACAAGTTCAAAACCTTCCAAGGATTCATCTGATAAAAATTGTTTTTATTGTATTGTGCAAAATGGCGCTAATAAAGATTGCGATGATTCTTTTTTTTATTCAATTATAGAACTACCAACTAAATCCCAGTCGGAATTAATTAGTTTCGTAAATTTATATTATTTCTTTAAAAAAAATTTCCAAAAAACACGAGCTCCGCCTCATATCTCCTAATAAATTCTTTTATTTTTAATTTTTTAATAATTAATCGGATTTAGGAGGTCCGTTATGTATAAATTTTTTTTATTTTTTATTATATTTTTGCCAACAATTTGTTTGGGTGATGGAATAGGTATTGGAGGAAGACCAGATAGCCATTCACCTATTGGAGTAATGGGTGATCATGTACACAAAAAAGGCGAATTAATGTTTTCTTACCGTTATATGCGTATGGAAATGTCTGATTTAAGAGATGCAAGTCATGATATATCAAGATCAGACGCAGTATCTTCAACCGGATCTTACAAATTTATGAATGCCCCAATTAAAATGCATACCAATATGCATATGTTTGGTGGAATGTACGGAATAAATAATCGTTTAACTGGGATGGTTATGCTTCCTTTTTTAAACAAAAAAATGCAAGTTCGTCAACGTGCTGGCGACTTAAATCGTTTTACAGTTTCCTCAAGAGGGATTGGCGACATTAAACTCACAGCTCTTTATTCTTTAAAAGAAAGAATTGATTCTAAATGGCTTTTAAATTTTGGTGTAAGTATCCCAATAGGAGAAACTAATGTAAAAGATGATATGGTAATGATGAATGGATCACATTCTCATTCATCTCTCGGTTATGGCATGCAACTTGGTTCTGGAACATATGATCCGATTTTAAAAATTGGTTATACAAAAAAATGGGATAAAATTTCATTAGGTTGGCAAACATCAGGTATCTGGAGACTGTATCATAATGAATACGATTATCATTTAGGCGATATATATAGCGGAACATTGTATAGTGCTTTTGTTTTAAATGATTGGGTATCATTTTCTGGCCGTTTAGATGGAAAATGGGTTAGAAAAATTTCAGGTGCCCATTCCCAGCATTCAAATATGTCAATGAGTCCAGCGTTTTCAAAGGATCAAGGACATAGAAAAGTAAACATAATTGGAGGAATTAATTTTATTGTTCCTAGAGGAGAGTTGAAAGGCCAACGCTTAGCATTTGAATTTAGTAATCCAATTTATCAATATTACGATGGCTTGCAGATGAAATCAGACAAAATGATAACTTTTGGTTGGCAATATGCTTTTAGATTTAAAGATTTGTTTTAATTATTTTTTTGGCCTATTTCCAAAGATTGCAGTCCCAATTCTAAGATGGGTCGCCCCCAAAATAATCGCTTTTTCATAATCTTCACTCATCCCCATGCTTAGATAAGGCAATTTATATTTTAGATTCTTTTTTCTTAGATAATCAAAATGAAGAGAAGGGTCATCATCATATGGTGGAATGCACATTAATCCTTGAATGTTAAGTTTAAGATCTTCTTTACAATATTTAAAAAAATCATCCGCGTCATTTGGCATTACACCTGATTTTTGGGACTCTTTCCCAGTATTTATTTGAATCATGTAAGAAATTTTTTTTTTTAAATTAATTTCCTCTTTTTTCAAAGATTTTGCAATTTTTTCTCTATCAACTGTTTGAATAAAATCAAATATAGAAATAGCATCTTTTACTTTATTACTTTGTAGAGGCCCAACAAGGTGTAATTCAATATTTTGATATTTTTTTTTTAATAGAGGCCATTTGTTGAGTGCTTCTTGGACTTGATTTTCTCCAAAAATCTTATGACCACAATCCAATGCTGTAATAAGTTTTTCTAAAGGCTGTCTTTTAGAAATCGCAATAATTTCAATATTTCTTTTTTCTCTTAAATCTGTATCAATAGATTTGTCAGATTTTTCTCTAATTTTTTTTTTAATTAAATTAATATTTTCTAAAACTTTTTGATTTTCCATTTTTTTTATTACAATTATTATAAATGCAATCTATAAAACCAAATATAAAAATAAATAAACTTTTAGATTACTCTAAAGAAATTAAAGTTAAAAATAATAAACTTCCAAAAATAATAATAATATTTAATGAAGAATTTTTCGACGAAAAAAAATTATTAAACTTAAAAATACCAAAAAAATCAGCATTTTTATTGAGATCCTATAAAGCAAAAGAACGAAAGAAAATTGCCAAACAATTGCTAAAATTTTGTAAAATGAAAGAATTAAAATTATTAATTGCATCGGATATAAAATTAGCGAAAGATATTAATGCACACGGGGTTCATTTTCCGGAATATATGATTAAAGAAAAAAATAAAATTAATTGGGTTATTCTTAAAAATATTAAATTAAAAAAAAATTGGATAATTACTACAGCAGCACATAGTTTACAGTCTATTAAAAAAGCTGAGTTTTTTGATATTGATGCTGCTTTATTGTCGCCAGTTTTTTCATCGAAAAGCCATCCTAATAGGAAAAATTTAGGTATAAATAAATTTGCAAAAATAGTAAAAAAAACAAAATTACCAATCTATGCATTAGGAGGAATAAATATAAAAAATATAAAATCTTTAATTGAAACTGATATTATAGGATATGCATTTCAAAGAGGAATATGATGAAAAAAATTTTAATAATTTTAACTTTATTTATATTAACTTCAAATTGTAGCAAATTAAATTTTTTTGGTTTTGGAGAAGAAAAAAATAAATATGAAAAGTTAAAAATAAATGAATATTTGTGGAAAGCATCTAATAATTTGTTGAATAAATATTCAAGTACCGAAACTGATTTAAAAGAAGGAAGCATTTCAACTGATTGGATTAGAATCAAAAAAGCTCCTAAGGTAAGATTTAGAATATCAATATATATTTTAGGATCTAATTTAGCTAAAGATAATATAGAAATTTTTACTGAAAAAGAATTTAATCAAAATGGCGTGTGGAAACAACAAAAAGTAGGTGAAGCATTTAATGATAATCTTAAAAAAAAAATAATTTCAAATGCACGAAGATTAGATACTGAATTATAATGGAAAAATATAAATTCAAGCAAATTGAAAAAAAATGGCAAAATGAGTGGGAATTAAAAAAACTATTTAAAGCAAAACCAAAAAAAAATAAAAAAAAATATTATGTTTTAGAAATGTTCCCATACCCGTCAGGAAAATTACATATGGGACATGTAAGAAATTACACTTTAGGTGATGTAATTGCGAGATATAAACACAGCAAAGGTTTTAACGTTTTACATCCAATGGGATGGGATTCTTTCGGTCTTCCTGCAGAAAATGCTGCAAGGGAAAATGAAGTTCATCCTAAGGAATGGACTTTAAAAAATATAAATACTATGAAAAAACAATTAAAAAAAATGGGGTTTTCTTATGATTGGGATAGAGAGCTTTCAACTTCAGATAAGAATTATTATTATCAAGAACAAAAAATATTTTTAGAATTTTATAAAAAAGGATTGATTTATAAAAAATCAGCATATGTGAATTGGGATCCAGCAGAAAAATGTGTTTTGGCGAATGAGCAAGTGATCGATGGGAAGGGATGGAGATCAGGAGCCAACGTTGAAAAAAAGTTGATGTCACAATGGTTTTTAAAAATTACAGAATATGCAGAAGATTTAGAAAAATCATTAAAAAATCTAAAATTTTGGCCAGAACAAGTAAAAACAATGCAAAAAAATTGGATTGGAAAATCCAAAGGTTTAAAAATTAATTTTAATTTATACAATAAAAAAGAAAGTATAGAAGTTTTTACCACAAGACCTGACACTCTATTTGGTGCTTCATTTATTGCTCTTGCATCTGAACATCCAATTTCAAAATTGTATGGAAAAAAAAAAGTAGAAGTAAAAAATTTTATAAAAAAATGCCAGAAAAATTTGAATCTTCAGGAAGAAGAATTTGAAAAATTGGAAAAGGTAGGTGTTAAATTACCATTTGATGTTATTCATCCAATTACAAAAGAAAAAATACCAGTATATATAGCAAATTTTATCATTATGGAATATGGAACTGGCGCTGTTTTTGGTTGTCCAGCTCACGATCAAAGAGATTTTGATTTTGCTAAAAAATACAATCTTAATATAAAACAAGTAATTAAAAGCTCTGAAAACAGTACTTTAGATAAAGCTTACATGGGTGAGGGGAAGCTTATAAATTCTGATTTTTTAAATGGATTAAACGTAAAAGATGCGAAAGAAAAAATATCTAAATTTCTTATAGAAAAAAAAAAAGCTAAGTCTGAAACAATTTATAGATTAAAGGATTGGAGTATATCAAGGCAAAGGTATTGGGGATGTCCAATTCCTATAATGTATTTGAAAAATGGTACACCTGTGTTAGCAACCGATAAAGACTTACCTATTGTTCTTCCAGAAGATATTGATTTTTCAAAGAGTCAAAATCCTTTATATGATCATCCAAAATGGAAATATACAAAATATTCTAAGACTAAAGAAGATGTATTAAGAGAAACTGAAACTTTTGACACTTTTTTTGAATCATCGTGGTATTTTGCTAGGTTTTGCTCGCCTAATTCCAAAGATATAATAGACAAAAAAGAATCTTCATATTGGCTTCCTGTAGATCAATATATTGGAGGTATTGAACATGCAATTCTTCATCTTTTGTATTCAAGATTTTTTACTAGAGCACTTTATGACTGTGGTTTGTTAAATATAAAAGAACCATTCAGTAATTTATTAACACAAGGAATGGTGTGTCATAAAACATTTAAAGATGAAAAGAATAATTGGATAAGCCCAGCTGATTTTAATGAAAAACAAAACAAGGAGAAAATGTTAATAGGGAAAAGCGAAAAAATGAGCAAATCAAAAAAAAATGTAGTTGATCCTGATTTAATATTAGACAAATTTGGCGCCGACACAGCAAGACTTTTTATGTTATCTGATAGTCCTCCAGAAAAAGATTTAGAGTGGACAGATACTGGAATAAAGGGTGCTTACAAATATTTAAATAGATTATGGGATCTGATAACGAAAAATTTAAAAATTTTAATAAAACAAAAAAAAAATATAAAAGATTTTAAAAAGAAAGAAGAATTTATTTCAGCTATTAATCAAACTATTTACCATGTTACACTTGATTATGAAAACTTTAGATTTAATAGGGCAATAGCTAGAATAAGAGAATTTACAAATATATTATTTGAAAACGAAGAAACATTAAAAGAAAATAATGAATTATTTAAATTTCTATTAGAAAATGTTATAAAAATTTTCAGCCCTATGGCCCCTCATATTACAGAAGAAATGTGGAAACTTTTAGGTAACAAAAACTTTTTGATTGAAAGTGGATGGCCAGTTGCTGATAAAAAATATTTAAAAATTGAAAATATTACATTAGCTGTTCAAATAAACGGTAAGCTAAAAGGAACAATAGATTTGCCGTTTAATACAAATACATTAGAGATTGAAAAAAAAGCTTTATCTTTACCAAAAGTGATTCAAATAATTGGAAAAAAAAAACCAAAAAGAATTATTGTAGTTAAAAACAAAGTTGCAAATATTGTTATATAAATGAAAAAAATAAGATTATTTTTATATTTAATTTTTTTTTTGATTCTTTCCAACTGTGGATATGAGCCAATTTATTCAAAAAATGTAAATAGAGATAAAGACCTGCTATCTGTTTCAGTAAAAAATATAAAAAATAGATCTGGGCAGATTTTAAGAAATACCTTACTAAATCAGATTAACCCTGAGAGGGAAAGAGCGATAATAAAGTATAGACTTGGAATCAAAATATCTGAAAGCAAGACAAACTTAGCGTATCGAAGAGATATGTCTGCTACAAGACAAGATTTAGAAGTTATAGCAAAATATGTTTTAACAAATGTAAAAACTAATGAGATTGTTCTTAAAGAAGAAACTAAATCTATATCTAGTTATGATGTTGTAGAATCTGTCTACGCAACATTAATTGCTGAAAAAGATGCAAGAGAAAAAAATTTAAAAGTTATAAGTGATAGTATTTATACAAATTTAGTTATTTTTTTTAAGAACAAATAATAATTTTAATTTAGCTAATAAATTTTAATTTTTTTTATTGGGTATTTTAATAAATTAATCATATTTTTTTTATCTATAGCAACACAGCCTTCTGTTGTAATAATATTTCTTTTAGATAAATGTAAAAAAATTGCACTACCTTTCCCTTTAATAACAGGATTATCGTTGTATCCAATAACAATAACAATGTCATATAAAGAATCTTTTCTCCATAATTTTTCACTTAAATCTAAATTCTTCGTTTCAATTATTTTATTGTATTTAGGACACCCGGGGTTATCACAACAAACATGATTTTTTCTTATTATATATGTGGGAAGATTAGTTTTTGGTTTTTTAGTTCTATCTGCTCTATACATAACATATTTTAAGGTAAAAGATCCTCTTGGTGTTTTAAGATCACCTTCTTTTTTACTAGAAGTTATTCCATTTTTACCTAAAAGACATTTAGCAATATATTTAGAGTATTTTAGTATGCCTGTTTTTTTAACAAATATATCCATAAAAGTTTTTTTAATATTTTTAAAAAAAAAATAAAAAATTTTTTAAAATTTTTTTTAATTTATACTACTAATAATATATTTAATATTTAAATAATAAAGATTATGAATTTACTTGTTATTGAAAATAATTTTTTGTTAAAAGAAAATTTTTTTTTTCAATCAGATTTAAAAATTAATTTTAATTTAGTTTTTTCTAACTCTATCAAAAGTGCACAAAAAATATTAAACAAAAAAAAATTTAATTTCGTAATTATAAGTTCGCTCGAACCAAATCTAAATTCTTTTTATGTAATTGCTAAAATTTTTAAAATAAAGCCAAAAGATAAAATTATTCAAATTTTAGAAAAAACTAACGATAGCAAGCATGATTATTCCTCTTATTATTTAAAAAAACCTTTTATGTTTAATAAATTGTTACTAATTTTGACCAAAACTAAAAAAAAATTAAATAAAAAACATTTTACTTTAAAAAATGGATTAATTTTTACAAAATCCCAAAGAAAACTTTCATCTGATAAAAAAAAAGAATTAACATTAACTGAAAAAGAATGCGATATTTTAGAATATTTGTTAAAGGAAAAAAAATTTATTAAAAAAAAAGACCTATTAAAAAATATTTGGGGATTTAATAGTAAGGTAAAAACAAGGACTTTGGAAACTCATATTTATAGATTAAGAAAAAAAATAACTAAGAATTTTGGAATCGAAAAGTTTATTAATGTTAAAGATAATTCTTACAAACTTTTTTAATTTTTTATCAATTTAAAAGTTTTTGGATCAAATTTTTTTTTATTTTTTATGTTTAACAAAGCAATAGTCGTTTCAACTTCTTGATAATCTGTTACAATCCATTTTTTCAAACTTATTGGATTTGCTGAAAAAATTAATTCTATTTTATCAATATTTTCAAAATCTTTATTAATTAACGTAAGTGTTATTTTCCCACTTTTTTTTTCTAATTTTTTAATATTAAAATCTTTTTTTAAATTAATATTTTTTTTTAATAATATCCAAGCAGGACTCTTTTCTATTATTATAGATTGTATTTCATTTAATTCTGTATCAAAATAATGTAACCATTTTCCGTCTGCTATAATTAAAAATTTATTCTCCTTTTTATACTCAATTCTTAATTTACCAGGTTTGGATATTAAAATTTTTCCAGAGTTTTCAGTTCCGTCTGATGAACTTTGAATAAATTGTGATGAAATATTATTAAATTTATTTAAGTAATTTTCTAATTGGTTTAGTAATTTTTCATCTAAAGCAAATATTTTTTTCTGATAAAAAAAAAAAAATATTAAAAAAATATATAAAGTAAATTTTTTCAATTTTTTTATATTTTAATTATTAATTTATTAAAACCTCACGTCTACCAATTCTATCTGCTTCTGATACAACATTATTTTCTTCCATTTTTTCTATTATCCTAGCAGCTCTATTATATCCAATTTGAAAGTGTCTTTGAATTAAACTTGTTGATGCTTTTTTCTTTGATATTACTAGCTCCACAGCTTCCGAATAGAATTCATCTACTTCATCGGATGTATTATTAATTCCTATTTCATTTTTTTTTTCATCTGTAATACCATCTACATAGTTTGGCTTTCCTTGAGATTTTAAAAATTTTACTACTTTAGCTACTTCTGTATCACTAACAAATGGACCATGCACACGTCTTATATTGCTCGCTCCTGACATATATAACATATCTCCTTGACCTAATAGATATTCGGCCCCTTGTTCTCCAATAATTGTTCTACTATCTATATTTGTTGCTACTTGATAACTTATTCGATTTGAAAAATTTGCTTTTATTGTACCAGTAATAACATCTGTTGAAGGTCTTTGGGTAGCTACAATTAAATGTATTCCGGCTGCTCTAGCCATTTGAGATAATCTTTGGATAGATGCCTCTACGTCTTTTCCAGATACTACCATTAAATCTGCTATTTCATCAATAATAACTACTATGTAAGGCAAGCTATCAAAGTTAATTCTTTTTTCTTCAAAAATAGGTTTTCCAGTTTGACTATCAAATCCAGTTTGAGTTTTCTCTACCATTATTTCTCCGTTTAGTTTTTGTTCATTTATTTTTTTATTAAATGCTTCTATATTTCTCACTCCTACTTTCGACATAACTTTATATCTTTTTTCCATTTCTTCTACTAACCATTTTAAGCTAAAAATTGCTTTTTTTGGATCGGTAACAACAGGAGTTAAAAGATGAGGTATTTCATCATATACTGATAATTCTAATCTTTTTGGATCAATCATTATAAATTTACATTGGTCAGGTCTAAGAGAATATAAAATCGACAGAATCATTGCATTTAAACCAACAGATTTACCTGACCCAGTTGTTCCGGCAATTAAAAGGTGGGGCATTTTATGTAAATCTTGTATTACATTTTTACCTGAAATATCTTTACCAAAAACTAATGGCAATAAAGCATTTGAAGTATCAAAATCTTTTAAACCAAAAATTTCCTTTAAATTAACGATTTCACGCTCTTCATTTGGTAGTTCTATACCAACAGCATTTTTATTTCGCACATTAGAAATTCTAGCAGACTCAGCACTCATTGATCTTGCAATATCGCTTGCTAAATTAATAATTCTTTTTGTTTGTGTACCAGGCGCGGGTTCAAGTTCATATAAAGTAACAACGGGTCCAGGATTTATCCCGATGACTTCAGCATCTATTTTATAATCTTTGATTACAGTTTCTAATAATTTAGCATTTTGTTGAAGTAAATCTTTATTACTTTTATTTGCATTAATATTTTTTTTACCTTCTTCAAGTAGATCTAATTTAGGCAATTTATAATCTGTTTCTTTTGCAAAATTAAATTTTGGTTCTATTGCTTCTTTAAGTAACTTCCCCGGTTTTGATTGAGGGGTTGTATTCGAAAATAAATCTTCTGCTTTATTATCAGGATTTATATCTAAATTTTTATTTTTATTTATTATTTTTTGAACAAGAGGTTTAAGAAAAAAATATATCTTATTTGTAAAAACAATTATTAAATTAATTAATTTTACAAAAAGAAAAAAAATGTATTTAGTGCCTGAAAAGAAATTATTGCTAATTTTAATCCAATCTGATTGATTAAGCCCTAATGAAAAATTAAATGAGCAAAAAGCAATAAAAAAAAATAAGGTTGAAATATAAATTTGGCTGATTTCAAAATTAATATGTTGAAGAAAATTTGATATATATAGAAATGTATATTTTCCAACTATTCCTCCAGCTTCTAAGTTAAAGGCAAGTATTTTTTCAATATTTAAAGCTGTTGATGTTGATATTAAAGTAATTGGTATAAAAATTAATCTTAATGACAAAAATGAGATTTTTTTATGAATACATAGTTTTAAACCCCAAACAAAACTAATAAACAAAATAAGAACAGACGAAACTCCAAATAATTTAATTAATAAATCTGATGTGTAAGCACCATATTTTCCAAAAATGTTGTGTGTATCATTGTCTGATAAGTATGAAAAAGAAGGGTCATTTACATCAAATGTTACTATAGATGCAGCGATTATCGCGCTTATTATTAAAAGAATTATTCCAATAGTCTCAAGAATTCTTTTTTTAAAAAAAGGAATATGAGAAAAATCTGCGGAATTATTAAACTTTAAAACCATAAAAGGTCATTAATGTTTTCTATCCCAACACTAATAGATTTATATAAGTTTTAATATAAAACAACTATTTTTTGAAAATTTTATAAGATAATATTACTTTTATTATATTGCTTTTGTTCCTTTTTCGCCTGTTCGTATTCTTATTGCTTTTTCAACACTAATAGAAAATATTTTACCATCACCAATTTCACCTGTATTTGCTGAACTTTTTATTGCTTTTATTACTTTTTCCTCAATTTTTTTATCTACAACTACTTCTATTTTTATTTTTGGTAAATATTTAACCGAATATTCAGAACCTCTATAAACCTCTTTATGACCTTTTTGTCTACCAAATCCACGAACTTCAGTTACAGTCATACCTTCTATTCCAATTTTATTTAAAGCAGTTTGGACTTCGTCTAATTTAAAAGTTTTAATTATAGCTATTATTAGTTTCATGGATTATTAATATTAAAATTATAAATGATAGCCTCTTTCACCATGAGTTGTGATATCTAAACCTTCTTGTGCATCTTTATTTGAAACCCTTAAACCTATTATTGCTTGTACTATTTTTACAATTATATATGTCGCAACAATAGATAACGCTGCAACAGCAATAACGCCTGTAATTTGTATTTTAGCTTGTGCCCAACTTCCAGCTGTTCCACCAATAGCTTCGTTTGCTAAAAATCCTACCATTATAGTACCAAGCATACCACCAACACCATGAACCGCGAACACATCTAAAGAATCGTCAATATTAAAGGTTTGTTTTATTAAAACAGAAAAGTAATAACATACGGACCCAGCAGCTACTCCAATAATAAATGCTGATTTTGGATCTACAAAACCAGAAGCAGGAGTTATTGTTGCTAAACCAGCAATTGTTCCTGTCACAAGCCCAACTAATCCTGGTTTTCCATTTTTAAACCATTCAATTCCCATCCAAGTTAAGGAAGCTGTAGCTGCAGCAATATGAGTTACAACCATTGCCATACCTGCATTTGCACCTGATGCCAGAGCACTACCTCCATTAAATCCAAACCAGCCAACCCACAGCATGCATGCGCCTACCATAACAAGACCAGGATTATGGGGAGGTTGAACACTATTCGGGAACTCATTTCTATTACCAAGTAAAATTGCTATGACAAGCGCGGATACACCTGCTGTGGTATGAACAACTAATCCACCTGCAAAATCTAAAACTCCTAAATCTGCTAACCAGCCACCGCCCCAAACCCAATGTGTTGCAGGAGCATATACTACAAAAAGCCAAATAGCAGAAATTAAAAGAACTGAAGAAAATTTTATTCTTTCAACATATGCTCCAACCATCAATGCTGGAGTAATTATTGCAAAAGTCATTTGAAAGATAAAAAAAACATTTTCTGGTATGGTTCCGCTTAGTGCATTCCATTCTACATTATTAAATAAAAATTTTTCTGTAAGACTTCCTATATATTTGTTTAGATCCCCACCATCTGTAAACGCAAAACTATACGCACCAAACAACCAGAGAACCGACATTAAGCAAGCCACACCTATAACTTGCATTAATGCTGATACAACATTTTTAGAGCTAACCAGGCCACCATAAAAAAGTGCTAATCCTGGAAGAGTCATAAATAAAACTAATGCAGTAGATGTCATGATCCATGCAGTATCACCAGTATCAAGCACTGCTTCACCATTATCAGCTAGAGCATCTATTATTCCTGAATAACTAGATAGAAAAAATATGCCTAAAAAATATATAAATTTGTTCATTTTACTAATAAATACTATTACCAATACTATATGCAATTTTCATACCAAACTCTGATTTAGTGAAAATTTTTAAGAATTATTTATTAATAAATTGTCAATAATCGCATTTTTTAAGGGACGTATTTTATTTGCTAATACTAAAAGAGATTGTCTTGCTATTTTAAAAACAGGTTTTTGATTAGTATATAGCCTAACAATTGCATTAGTTGCTAAATAAATAGGCAATGAAACTTTCCTAAACTTTTTTTCATATTTTTCTAAAATTTCCCTCTTTCCTATATCAGACTTATCACCTAAAGCATTTAATAGTTCATTTCTAAGTATATTTATACCCCTAAGTGATATATTAAAACCATGTGCTGTAACAGGATGCATACCTACAGCCGCATCTCCAATCAATACACAACGATCCCTAAAAAATTCATTTGAATAAATTGTTAGCATTGGGTAAGTATATTTTTTTCCAATTAATGACATTTTTCCCAATTTTCCTTTTAAATCATGTTCAATTTTTTGATTTATTTTTTTTTTAGTCATATTTAAAAAAATTTTAGATTTATCATTTTGGAGTGTTACTACAATTGAAGATAAATTTCTTTGCAGCGGAAGAATTGCCAAGGTTTGTGTATAATGAAAGTATTCTGAAGCAACATTATCATTATTTAATTCATGTTTCATTCTAAAAACAGTCATAGAAGCTTCAAAGTTCGTTTTATTTGTATAGATACCAATTTTTTCTCGGTTTTTTGACAATCTACCATCAGCAATAGCTGTTAATTTAGATTCCAAAATTCTTCTGTTTTTTAAATAAACTTTTGTTGAAAATTCTTTAGATACGATTTTAGAAACTTCATTTTGTGAAAAAATTTTTGTTGTTTTAAGTGTTTGCAATTTTTTATATATCGCTTTTCTTATTATTTGATTTGGAACTAAATATCCTAAGGAATCTTCAACAGTGTTTATATGGTCAAAATGGAGATAGTTTGAAGAATTACCGTCCAAAATACGAGCCTCCTTTACCAGAGAAATTGATTTTGAATTTATAAATTTCCAAATACCAAATTTTTTTAATATACTTTTTGAGCGGTGGGTCAAAGCAATATCACGCCCATCTTTTTTTGGTTTTGCAAATTTACTTTTAGAATTCTTTTCAATTATAGCAATTTTTAATTTTGTTTTAGCTAAAGCACAAGCTAAAGATAAACCAGAAGGGCCAGCACCAATAATTATAAGATCAAATTCCATATGTGGAAATTTCTTTATTTTTTAATTTTTCTCGCTTTTTCAATTAACATCACTGGAATTCCATCTTCTACAGGATAAGCAAGACCAGCTTTCTTACTAATTAGTTCCTTATTTTTTTTATCATACGTGAGAGGTCCTTTTGTTTTAGGGCACACCAAAATTTTTAACAAATCTTTTTTCACATTATTATTTTATAAAATTTAATTTACAAATCTAATTTTTTTTAGTTTTCTTTCAATTAAAAATGTTTGAATTATATTATAAATTACATATTCTCTATGGGTAGGGCCTATATTTGCGGGAATAGCTCAGTGGTAGAGCATCACGTTGCCAACGTGGGGGTCGCGAGTTCGAATCTCGTTTCCCGCTCCAAAAAAATATTTATTTTAAAAGAATTTTTGCAACTTGATGTGGTTTTTCTAAAAAAGAAAAATGGCCACAATCTTTTATAATTTTAAAATTATGAATACCCAGCAAGTTTTTTGTTTCATTACGTTCCGCATTATTTGACCAGTCATTGTCTCCATAAATTAGTTCTATTGGAATATT